>Ga0193726_1000248_pt1 | contig 70176 bp, 63 predicted proteins | sample H2c1metaG_FD_144928 | JGI IMG/M metagenome (GOLD analysis project Ga0193726, IMG submission 144928) | Soil microbial communities from a riparian zone of the East river system, Colorado, United States - H2c1 | ecosystem: Environmental > Terrestrial > Soil > Riparian zone | place: USA: East River... | reverse complement strand
GTTTCGCTGCCGGCGACGGCGACGGCGACGGCGACGGCGACGGCGGCTGGTGTGCCGGCCCCTCCGCCGGACACCGCAACTGAGGCGACGGTCACCGCAGGCAAAACCCTCTACCACCACTACTGCGGCACGTGTCACGGCGACAGCGCAACGGGCAGCGGCGTGTTGCCGGATCTGCGTTATTCGGGGCTGCTCAACAACGCCGCGATGTGGGATTCGACCGTGCTCGATGGACTACGCACGGATAAAGGCATGGTGGCATTCAAGGATGAGATCACTTCGGCGGATGCCGCCCGCATTCGCGACTACGTGATTCATCGCGCCAACGAGGACAAAACGGCCGAGGCGGCGGCCGCGCCGCGTTCGAGCCCATAAGCGGCCCGAGGAGCCTGTCTGTTGCTCTCAGCTGATTTCGGTCTTGAGGCGGCGAAATTCGCGCGGCGTGGCATTGTACTTGGCTCGGAACACGCGGCCAAAATGCGTGGGGCTGTTGAAGCCATAGTCGAATGCGATGGCGGTCACCGTGCGTCCGCGCTGGGCTCCCGATTGCAGTGCGCGCGAACAAGCCTCCAGGCGGCGCCTGAGGATGTAGCGCGCCACGGTCTCGTCCTGGTCGGAGAACAGATGGTGCAAATAACGCGCCGTCATTTTGCAGTTTTCAGCGATTCTTGTCGGAGTCAGGTCCGGATCGTGCAAATGCGCCTCAATAAAATTGATGATGCGGATGCGATGCGCCGTGCCGAGTGAAGAGCGGTCGGCAAGAGCCTGCGGCAGGTCGGCATACGCCGCGCCGATGAGGTCGAGGATGGCAATCGATACCCGGCTGCCTGTCTGCTCATCCAGCCCCCGGTGATACTCGCTCCAGTACTGACGCAGCAGCTGAGACAAGAGGCCGCTGGCGCCGCGGTTACCCGGCATGGGTATCGCGCACACGCACTCCGGCCAGCCCACCTGGCGCCGCAGCTTTGCGCTCGGAATGCCCAGCACCAACATGCGGTTGGGTCCGGTAAAGGTGATTTCGTAGCGGCGGGTGCTGTCGCAAAGCGTAAAGTCGCCTGCGCGCAGATGCGATTCGCGGCCGTCCTGCCGGCTGATGCTTTCGCCCTCGAGCATCAATTGAAGAAAGAAAATCGAGTTCGTGGTGCGCGCGACGTGCGAGCGCGAGTGGCTCACCAGTTGCGCGTCGGAATATGCCTCCGCCAGACTCATGTCGCCGATGGAGCCGCGCACAATGGAGCCGTTGAACGCGCGAATGTCCTCGGGTTCGGAGACCAAGGGCGAGAAGCTCTCGCTGGCGCAATCATTCCAGAAGGCAAGCTTGCGGCGTGGATCAAGGCCGGCCGTCGAAAACGACTCCAGATGTGCCATTGAATTTACTCCCCTGCATCGCCTGAAATCTATTTCTTGTGTATCTGAGCCTACACTTAGTTATGGAGTAGTTATACGAGACAATCATTTGCCGGAACTAATACTTTCGCCTTATAGCAGCTATCCACCAAACTGAGGACAGGGCTCTATTGCATCGCAGCAGAACTTGATTTCTCCAGACTCGGCGGCCATTTGCATATCACTCTGCGTCGAGTATTGGCGCCCATGTACCGGCAAAATTCCATTTCAGGTCGGCGTCAGCCGATGCAGCGCAGGTGATGGCGCAATGCGTCCCGGGACGAGAAACGCGCGCGATGCCCAAACGGAATCGTGAAAATGACGCCACTCAACGGCCTCATCGGGTACGCCCTGCGCCGCGCGCAATTGGCGATATTCGCCGATTTCAATCAGACGCTTGCCTCTCTGAATCTGCGCCCGAGCCAGTTTGCCGTGTTGATTTTGATCGATCAGAACCCCGGTACCAGCCAGTCGAGTGTCTCGGACGCACTCGGCATTCAAAAAGCGAATTTCGTGGCCATCATCGCCGAGCTGGCCAACCGCGGATTGGTTCGGCGCCGTAAGTCTGAAACCGACGGCAGGACCTACTCGCTGGGTCTTACGCCCCGCGGCCGATTGCTGCTCGAGAATGCGGCGAAACTTCAATCGGTGCATGAGGCGCGGGTGATTGCGCAAATCGGCACTGAAGGGCGAGTGCAGTTGCTCAGCCTGCTGGAACGGGTGGCGCGTCTCCCATGAGCGACGTGACCCTGTATCACTGGGAACCCAATGCCAATTCCGGCAAGCCGATGCTTGCCCTGATGGAAAAAGGCGTGGCGTTTGTCAGCCATTACCTCGACCTGCTCAATTTCGATCAACACAAGCGTGATTATTTGGCCATCAATCCTCAGGGAACGATTCCGGCGATGAGGCATGGAGATCGCGTGCTCACGGAGTCGACGGCTATTATGGAATACGTTGACGAGGCATTCACCGGTCCGCCGCTCATGCCGGCGGATCCGAGGGACCGATGGCGGGTGCGTTGGTGGATGAAATTCATGGATCAATGGCTGGGGCCCAGCTTTTCCATGATCGGGTGGAACGTATTCGTCGGGCCCGCGGTCCGTACGAAGGACCCCGATGAATTGAAAGCCGCCATCGAACGAATTCCGCTGCCCGAGCGCCGTACTGCGTGGCGTAAAGCCATCTACGGCCTATTCGCCGATGAGGAACTCAAGGAGTCGCAACGCCGCGTCGCAGTCGGCATTCGCATGCTGGAGGCCGCACTCGGCAAGCGCGAGTGGCTGGCCGGCGATCGATACAGTCTGGCGGATATCAACGGTTTCAATCTGGCTTATGCGCTGCCCTTGTCGCAGCCCAAGCTCTCCAACGATGAATTGACGCCGAATATCCTACGGTGGCTGCGCGCCATCTACGCGCGCCCAATGACCAAAGCGTGCTGGGCGATGGGCAGGACGCCCATGGTGAAGCGCGTCGCCATTTTGGAACAACAGCACATCGGCAAGGAGCAGGTGACGTGAGCATGACGGTCTATCATGGCGAGCCGAATGGACCATCCTTCACGGTGCTGGCCGCGCTCTTCGAAACGGGTCAGGATGCTGCGCTGGTGCACATCGATCTGGCGAAAGGGCAGCGTCACAATCTAGCCGTCGCGCAACAGCCGGAAGTCGCGATGAACGTCGAGGGCGAAGGCCCGGTGCTGATGGTGGACGGCGAGGGCATGACGGACTCGGTGTTCATCGCGTGTTATCTGGACGATGTCGGCAAGGGCGGCAAGCTGCGCCCTAAGGATCCGTACGCGCGCTGGGAAATGATGGCCTGGTGCCGCCAACTGATAGAGCGCACGGCGCCGGCCGCCGCCTATCTGGGTTTGAACGCGCACCCTCCAATCTGCGACGCCGCGATGCTTGTCAAAATCGGCAGCGTGGATCTGCGCGCCCGATGGCAGCACGCGGCGGCCGGCCTGAATACGCAAGACCGGCTGGCCGACAGCAAGATGAAGATCTCGCAGGCGGTAAGCAAGATCGAGGCACAGCTCGAGGGCCGTGAATGGCTGATGGGTGAGTTCTCGATCGCGGATCTCGAAAGCTATGCGTGGCTGGCGGGGATGGTCGAGTTGGTACCATCCGCGTTTGCGGAGCGGCCGCGCACGGCGGACTGGATGCAGCGCGTCCGAGTGCGGCCGGCGGTGGCCAAGACGCTGTCGCTTGCGCGGGAGCCGCAGCCCGCCGCCTATTGGGCGCCGGGTCCAGAGATCAACCGCTGGGGCTGAAGTATTGGACCTGCAGTGCAATGCGAATCAGTGTGCAAACGCGCTAGACACGAGGCGCCGGGAGTCAAGTAGTGGCAATTACCCTTTATACGGCAGCGACGCCGAATGGCTGGAAAGTCTCCATCGCGCTGGAGGAAATGGGCTTGCCCTATGAGGTTCGAGTGGTTGATTTCGTCACGAACGAACAAAAAGCGGACTGGTATGTAAAGTTGAATCCCAACGGCCGGATTCCCACGCTCATCGACGATGACTTCGCTTTGTTCGAGTCCGGTGCGATACTCATTTATCTCGCCGAGAAGACCGGCCGATTCCTGCCACGGGATACTCAGACCAGAAGCCGCGTGATTCAGTGGCTGATGTTCCAAATGTCAGCCGTCGGGCCGATGATGGGGCAGGCAAACGTATTTCTGCGCTACTTCCCGGAAAAGATTCAGCCTGCCATCGATCGCTACCAACGCGAGGTCACGCGCCTGTTCGGCGTCTTGGATCGGCAGCTCGCGGCGCATGAGTACATAGTCGGCGACTATTCGATTGCGGACATGGCGCTGTGGCCGTGGGTTTCCGGCTACGAGTGGTCCGGCGTAAGCGTCGAGGAATTTTCGAATTTGCAGCGTTGGCTGGCGAAGATCGGAGAGCGGCCCGCGGTCCAGGCAGGCCGCGATGTGCCCATCAAACGCGATCGGGCCGCGGAAATCGAAGCAGCCAAGAAAGCCGGCCCGAAGATGTTGTCCTGATGATCGATTTATCCAAGATCCGCGCCATCGATGTGCATGTGCATGCCGAGGTCTCCTGTCACGATCCAGAGGATCCAGTGATGGGAAAGTACTTCGACGCCGCCTCTGCGTATTTCAAAGCGCCGCGCGAACGGCCAAAAATCCCGCAGATCATCGAACTCTACCGGGAACAGCAGATCGCGTTCTGCTTGTTCACAGTGGACTGCGAAAGCGCCATCGGCGCAAAGCGTGTCAGCAATTACGAGATCGCCGAGCATGCCGCCAAGAATGACGACATCGTCATTCCCTTCGCCTCGATCGATCCGCGCAAGGGCAGGATGGGCGCGCACGAGGCGCGCGACCTCATCGAGAACCACGGTGTCCGCGGCTTTAAGTTTCACGGCATCATGCAGGACATCCATCCGGCGGATAGGATCGCGTACCCCATCTATGAGGTGATCGCCGAACACCGCCTGCCCGCCATCTTCCACACGGGGCATTCCGGCATGGGTACCGGCATGCGCGGCGGCGGCGGTGTGCGCCTCAAGTGGGGTCAGCCGATGCTCATCGACGATGTGGCGGTGGACTTTCCCGACATGAAAATCATCCTTGCGCATCCCAGTTGGCCGTGGGTGGATGAAAGTTTGTCGATGGCGCTGCACAAGGACAATGTGTTCATCGACCTCTCCGGCTGGAGTCCGAAATACCTCCAGCCTCAGATCATCCAATACGCAAACGGTCAGCTGAAGAAGAAAATGATGTTCGGTTCGGATTTTCCGCTCATCCGCCCTGACAAATGGATCGAGGCGGCCAAGCAAGTGGGATTCAAGGAGGACGTGCTTCCGGGCATTCTGAAGGACAACGCGGCGCGGTTGCTCGGACTCTTATGAACGGCTCTAACGCGACTTCAATGCAAGTCTTTTTCTAATTGGGGGAATATTCATGGCGGCGCGCAATCTTGAAGAGGTTTTGGCAACAGCGGACAATACCGTGAAGTTGCTTCGCAATTCTCAGCTGGGCGCCTATGTATATCCGGTGGTCGCGCCCGAATTCCACAATTGGCGCGCCGAGCAATGGGCCTGGCAGCACAGCGCGGTGTTGTTCGACCAGACGCATCACATGGTGAATCTCTACATCCGCGGCAAGGATGCGCTCAAGTTGCTGAGCGACACGGCGATCAACACGATGCAGGGTTTCGCCGTAAACAAGGCGAAGCAATACGTTCCCACCACGCCGTACGGTCACGTGATCGGCGACGGCATTCTGTTCTATCTGGCGCCGGAAGAATTCTTGTACGTCGGCCGCGCCCCCGCGTCCAACTGGCTGCGCTATCAGGCAGCGAGCGGCGGCTATGCAGTGGACGTCCAATTGGATGATCGTTCACCGATGCGTCCGATGGGCAAACCCGTGACGCGTTCGGTGTGGCGCTTTCAGATTCAAGGCCCCAGCGCCTGGACCATCATCGAGAAGCTGCATGGCGGAAAGCTCGAACAACTGAAGTTCTTCAACATGTCGACCATGAACATCGCTGGGAAATCGGTGCGCACCTTACGCCACGGCATGTCCGGCGCGCCGGGCCTGGAGATTTGGGGACCCTACGAGCAGCAGGAAGAGGTCCGCGCGGCGATCTTAAGTGCCGGGCAGGAATTTGGAATAGTGCCCTGCGGCAGCCGCGCATATCCTTCCAACACCCTCGAGTCGGGTTGGATCCCATCGCCGCTGCCGGCCATCTACAGCGGTGAGGCGCTGAAAGGGTATCGTCAATGGCTGCCCGCGGAAGGCTATGAGGCCACCGGCTCCATCGGCGGCAGCTTCGTGTCCGACAACATCGAAGACTACTATTTGACGCCGTGGGAGTTAGGCTACGGTCCGTTCGTCAAATTCGATCACGATTTTCACGGTCGCGAAGCGCTGCAGAAAATAACCCCGGACACTCAGCGCAAGAAAGTGACGCTTGCCTGGAATCCCGCGGACATGGCCAAGATCATGGCGTCCCTGTTCAATCCGGACGGCGAACAATACAAATTCTTCGACGTGCCGCTTGCGAACTATGCTTCGTCCAATTACGACCGCGTGCTCGATGCTGCCGGCAAGACCGTGGGGGTGTCGATGTTCACCGGATACAGCTACAACGAGAAGCAGGCGCTCAGCCTCGCGACCATCGATCCTCGAATACCGGTCGGCACTGAAGTGCGCGTCGTGTGGGGTGAGGAAAACGGGGGTACGAAGAAAACGACGGTCGAGCCTCACCGGCAGATCGAGGTTCGTGCCGTCGTGAGCCCGCTGCCATACAGCCGCGTGGCGCGCGAGACGTACAAGGAAGGCTGGCGTACCAAAGGGGCCGCATGAGGCAAGGCGGGTTTTGAGCTCAATCGCCGAATTCTCAATCGCCGAAGAAGTTGAGTTCGAGCAGCACGCTGTTTGGGTCCAGGACGAATATCTGGCGCAGGCCAATGGCCGTGACCTCGTTCAATCGGTGAACGAGGCCGCGGGCCTTGATCTGCCCCAAGGTTTCAGCGAAGCCGGTGCAATTAAGCGCCACATGATGCAGTGCTCCGGTAGGACCGGGTTCTATCGCACGGTCGAATAGTCGCGGGCAATCGATATGGTTGATGTGGACGATGGCGCGGCCTGCACCGTCATGCATCCATTGTGCGTTTTGCGGCGTGAGTGGGGGCGGCGCATTGCGCCGCTCCAGCCCAAATAATTCCGCGTAGAAGCGCGCCGTGCCGTCCAGATCGGTGGTGATGATATTGACGTGATCGAGCGCATTGACCCGCATCGTTCAGCGCGCCTTCTGGCCTAAAAAAACGCTGGACAAGCCGTTCCGAATCATATTGTATCTAACACATACAACTAGCTGATTGTAAAGCGGATCGCGCAAGGAGAATGACGATGGCGTTGGCAGTTTCCGCGGCAGAAAAAACCGTGAGTTATCCCGCCCTGCATATGATCATCGACGGTGAGCGGGTTGGCGTGGGCCAGCGGCGTACTCACGCAGTCTTGAACCCCGCGAGCGGCGAGATACTCGGGCAATTGCCATTGGCCGATGCGGCGGATCTTGACCGGGCGCTCGATGCGGCGCGGCGCGGCTTCCGAATCTGGCGCGATGTCCCGCCGCAGCAGCGCGCGGCCGTGCTGTCGGGCGCGGCGCGCTTGATGCTGGAACGTCAGGAGCAAATTGCGCGAATCGCAACCCTCGAGGAAGGCAAGACCCTGCTCGAGGCACGAATTGAAGTGGGAATGGTCGTCGGGCTGTTCAATTTTTATGCCGGCGAGTGCCTGCGGGCGTACGGACGGTTGCTGGCCCGCCCGGCTGGCTTGCGCTCGGCGGTGACCTATGAGCCCGTGGGTGCGGTCGCCGCCTTTGCTCCCTGGAATTTCCCCATCGGTAACCCGGGCCGCAAGCTCGGCGCGCCCATTGCGGCCGGTTGCTCGGTGATCATGAAGGCGTCCGAAGAAGCGCCGGGTTCGGCGCTCGCCGTTCTGCAGTGCCTGTTGGATGCGGGACTGCCGAAGGAGGTGGGCCAAGCCGTGTTCGGCATCCCCGACGAGGTGTCGCGGCGGCTATTGGCCTCGCCGGTGATTCGCAAAGTGAGCTTTACGGGATCCACCGCAGTCGGCAAGCATCTGATGAAGCTTGCGGCGGATGATTGCAAGCGAACCACGATGGAACTGGGCGGACACGGCGCGGTATTGGTATTCGACGATGCGGACGTCGAGCGGGTATTGGGCACGATGGTGGCCTCAAAATTTCGCAATGCCGGCCAGGTGTGCGTCTCGCCGACGCGCTTCATTGTGCAAGCCAATGTGTTCAAGCGCTTCAGGGACGGATTTGCGGAGCGCGCGAGCGCGTTGCGGGTCGGCAATGGGCTCGATGAGAGCTCGCAGATGGGTCCCATGGCCAACCCGCGCCGCCCCGATGCGATGGATCGGTTGATCGAAGGTGCGGTGTCCGCCGGTGCGACCCGTCACATCGGCGGGACCCGCATTGGAAAACAAGGCTTCTTCTATGCGCCCACGGTGTTGTCGGAGATCCCGCACGACACCGCCGTCATGAACGAGGAGCCTTTCGGCCCGCTGGCCCTGATCAATCCGTACAACACGGAGGAGGACATGATCGCCGAGGCCAATCGTCTACCGTACGGGCTGTCCGCCTATGCATGGACCAATGATCCAGACCGTCAAAAGCGGCTGGCCCGGGAAGTGGAAACCGGCATGTTCTGTCTCAACACGACGACGCTCGCAGGCGCCGATGCGCCCTTCGGCGGCGTGAAATGGTCCGGTCACGGACATGAGGACGGAATCGAAGGCGTGATGGCATGTATGGTCCTCAAGACAATTCACGAGGGATAGCGATGCTGCACCCACTGAATACCGGAGGCGATCGCGGCTATTTGCGCATCGCCACCGAGGAAGCCTTCGCCACGCGCGCGCAGATCGATGTGTACCTGCGCATGGTGAAAGATGGTACGGCCGATAGAGGCATGACGTCGCTGTGGGGATTCTATGCGCAGAGCCAGTCCGAACGCGCGACCCAGATCGTCGAGCGACTGTTGGATCTGGGCGAACAGCGCATTCGCCACATGGACGAAACGGGTATCGATAAGGCCATCCTGGCGCTTACCTCGCCGGGCGCGCAGCCCCTGCGCGACCTCACGGAAGCGAAGAGCATTGCACGCCACGCCAATGACTTTTTAGCCGAACAGGTCGCCGCGCGACCCGACAGGTATATCGGCATGACGACGGTGGCACCACAGGATCCGCAGTGGTCTGCCTCGGAAATCGCACGCGGCGCGACGCTCGGCTTCAAGGGCGTGCAGATCAACAGCCATACCCAGGGCGAATATCTCGATGCGCCGAAATTCGACCCCATTTTCCGGGCGCTCGCCGATGCCGGTCAACCGCTGTACATTCATCCCGCGACGCCGCCGGATTCGATGATCGGGCCCATGCTCGAATCAGGACTCGACGGCGCCATCTTTGGATTCGGCGTGGAAACCGGCATGCATCTGTTGCGCCTCATCACCACCGGCATTTTCGATCGCTACCCGGACCTGCAGATCATGGTCGGTCATGCCGGCGAGGCGCTTCCGTACTGGGCCTACCGCCTCGACTACATGCATCAGGCGTCGGTACTCTCCAAACGCTACGCGCGCATGAAGCCGCTCAAGAAAACCATTATCGAGTATCTTCGCTCCAACGTGCTCATCACCACCAGCGGCATGGCATGGGCGCCCGCCATCCTATTTGCGCAACAAGTCTTGGGCGAAGACCGCGTGATGTACGCGATGGACTATCCCTATCAATACGTGGCGGATGAAGTGCGCACGCATGACCTGCTCGACATCCCCATTGATACCAAGCGCAAGCTGATGCAGACGAATGCGGAGCGTTGGTTCAAGCTATGACTCGCCGCGGTGCAAGAGGTTACACTGGCGGCTTTGGCGAGGGCTTGGGATGGCGAAACAAAAAGAAACGCTGACAATCACCACACCGCACGTTGCGGGGGATGAGGATATTGGCGAAATCCGCAACATTGTCGGATTTCATATCCGACTAGCGTACGGCGCGGTGTACCGGCACTTTACTGAAACCTTTGCAGACCTGGGCCTCACCCAGAAGCAAGTGTCGGTGCTTTGGCTTGTGGATGACCATCCTGAGATTGCGCAAACCGACCTCTCCAGCCGCATGCGAATGGATCGCGCCACCACCATGGCGATCGTCAATCGGCTCGAGTCCCGCCGCTATCTGGTGCGCGGCAAGTCGATCAGCGACGGACGCAAGCAGACGCTCAATCTGACTCATTCAGGCCGCAAGGCCCTGGTCACGGCGAAGGCGGCGATCCGTCAGCACGAGCACTGGCTCAAATCGCGTTTTACGGCCCGAGAGGTTGCGAAATTAATCGAATTGCTGACTCGAATTCACGAGTAGCGAAACGGCGGATCGGGAACTCAGGGCACGCTCTCCAACACCAGATGGCCCACGGCGGTATTGGAGGCCGGCACGTGATAGAAGCGATGGCGCACCGCGACCCTGTCCTGCAGCGCGCCGCGCATGATCAGCCACATAACGAGTTCAATGCCCTCCGCGCCCGCCTCGCGGAGGTACTCGAGGTGCGGTACGCGCGATAGTCCCTCAGGATCCTCGATGAGTCGGTCCAAGAAAGCGTTATCCCAAGGGGAATTGATAAGGCCTGCCCGGGGCCCCTGCAATTGATGACTCATGCCGCCGGTCCCCCAAATCTGCACGCTGAGATCCTCATCGAAAGACTCGACCGCGCGCCGCATCGCCTTGCCGAGTTCAAAGCAGCGCCGGCCGGAGGGCGGAGGATAGAGCACCACGTTGACCGCCAGTGGAATCACTTTCACCGGCCATGCACTCGGCTGCCCGAATAGGAGCGACAAGGGCACGGTCAAGCCATGGTCCACATCCATGCGATTGACAATGGTCAGATCGAAGTCCTGCTCGATGACGGACTGCGCCACATGAGCGGCGAGCTCGGGATGACCTTGCACCGTCGGTACAGGGCGCGGGCCCCAACCTTCGTCCGCCGGCGCGTAGTGCTCGGCGCAGCCGATGGCAAAAGTCGGCACGATGTCCAGGCTGAATGCGCTGGCGTGATCGTTGTAAACCAGTATGACGACGTCGGGGGTATGTGCCGCCATCCATCGTTTGGATGCCTCATATCCTGCAAATAGCGGCCGCCAGTAATCGGTGTCGGTCTTTTGGTTGTCGATTGCGGCGCCGATGGCCGGAACGTGCGAAGTGGCTACACCCGCGGTAATGCGCGCCATTTGAAATCTTCCCCTGCCTCAGTTGGCCGTGGGCGGCCGCCCGCCGTTGCTCATCATGTGCGCATATTGCTCTTGGGTCATGCCGGTCATGGTGGAAACCGCTTGCTGAACGCTCCTGCCGTCCGTCGAAAATATCTTGGCTAGAAAAAAAATGTTGCCGCCCAGGGATAACAGCCTGTTGTAGTCGCGTGCGATCACGCCCAGCCGCTGTTCGGGCGTCATGGGCCATTCCTGCAAATAAGCAGCTTCGTTGGCTTTGAAGCGCTCGCGATTTTCCGGCCTCATCAGCGACATGCAGAATTGGTTCAGGTGATAGCCTTTGCGGGCCTGATCCAAATCGAAAATAATCGTGCCGGGTATATCGGCATAGGGTTTTTTCACAGGACGTAGTCTTGCTGCCGCTTGACGTAGTGAATAAAGAAATCCAAGGCGGACGCGTCGGCCATGGCGCTCGGATTGGCGGCCTTGGCGGGAGCGACCCCCATCAGTATCCGGCGCACCGGAACCTCCATTTTCTTGCCGGTCAGGGTGTAAGGAATCGCCGGCACTTCGTAGATTTTGTCGGGCACATGGCGCGCGGTGTATTCGCCCCGCAACAGGCCGCGAATCCGCGACTCGATCCCGTCGTCCATCTTGGTACCCGGCGAGAGCTTGACGAACAGCGGCATGAAGAAGCCGCCGTCCCGCAGGTCAAGGTTGACGATCAATGAATCCTGCACCTCGCTCAGCAGCGCCAGGGTGCGATAGATCTCCGCAGTGCCGATGCGCACACCGTAGCGGTTGAGCGTGGCGTCGGAGCGTCCCAGCACCGCGCATCCGCCGGCTGCGTTGATTCTGAAAAAATCTCCGTGCCGCCATATCCCGGGGTACTCTTGAAAATAAGTCTCCAGGTAGCGCTGATCGCCGGGGTCGTTCCAGAATTGCAGGGGCATTGAAGGCATCGGCTCCGTAATGACCAACTCGCCCACTTGATCGATGACGCTCTGGCCGCGCTCGTCGAACGCCTTGACGCTGACACCGAGCGAGGGCGCTTGAATCTCTCCCGCATGTACCGGCAGAGTCGGTACGCCCCCGACGAATCCCGTGCAGCAATCGGTTCCGCCACTGCCGTTCGCGACCCATAAGTCCGGCTTTACGTTGCGGTAAAACCAGGCCATGCACTCGGGCGTGGCCGGTGAGCCGGCGAGGCTGATGGTGCGCAAATTGGAGAGCGAGTACCGCTCACCCGGCACAATTCCATTGCGGGCCAGTTGATCGACGTAAGTGGGGCTCGCTCCGAAGAGCGTGACGCCGGCCGCGTCTGCGACTTGCCACAAAATGTCCGGTTGGGGGTAAGCGGGGTGACCGTCGTAGAGTATTGGAAGGGCGCCGGTCAGCGGCGTGCTGGTCAGAAAGTTCCACAGCATCCAGCCACTGGTGGTGAAAAAGAACAGACGATCTCCTGCATGAAGATCGAAGTGAAAGGTCGCATTCTTCAAGTTCTCGAGCAGAATGCCGCCATGGCCGTGCACGATGGCCTTGGGCAGGCCGGTGGTACCCGATGAAAACAATATCCACAGCGGATGATCGAAGGGCACTTGTTCGTAGCGAAACTCTGCTTCGCCGATTTCCGGCCCTTGCATGAACGAATTCCAAGGAATTGCTGAAGGGGTCGGCAGTCTCTCGCGTTCAGCGTCGAGGTAGGGCAAGCAGACGATGTGCTGCAAGTCACTGAGCCCGCCGATAATGCGGCGCAATTCTTCGCCGCGGTCAATGGCTTTTCCGCCGTATCGATATCCATCAACGCAAAAGAACAGCTTGGGTTTGAGCTGTGAGAGCCGATCGAGCGTGCCGCGTTCGCCAAAATCGGGAGAGCAACAGGCCCATATCGCTCCGATAGCGGTGGTCGCGAGCATCGCCACCATGGTCTGCGGAATGTTCGGCATCCAGGCCACAACGCGATCGCCGGGTGCCACGCCGGCCGCACGCAGCCGAGTAGCCAGCGTGCGGACCTGGCTTCCCAAGTCCTGCCAGCTGACCGGCTCGAGCGGGTGGCTCTCGCTCGCGAACAGGAGCGCATCGCCGCCCTCGTGCTCCCGCCGCAGCACGTGTTGCGCATAGTTGAGTCTCGCCCCCGGAAACCATTGCGCGCCCGGCATGTTGCGCCGGGCGAGCACGCAGCGCGGCGGCGCCGAACAGTCGATGTGAAAATATTCAAAGAGCGCGCCCCAAAAACCGTCCAGGTCCTCAACGGACCAGCGCCACATTGCAGCATAGTCGTCGAACCGCAATCCGCGTTCGCGCATCAGCCACTGCGAAAATAACGTCACATTGGCGTCGCGGATGCGCGCGGCTGTTGGGATCCAAAGTTGTTCGCCTGCTCGCATTCCTCTTATTGGCGCGTGCGCCAACCATCGTGATAGGCCTCGCGTGCGTCCCTGGCATAGGGCGTCGGCGAAACTTTGACGCGAATCTCAACTTGCTGGTGCGGTTCGACGGTGGGCTTGCCGGTCCCGCCGCCTTCCTCTCCCCAGACCAAGGTCAAAATGTCGCCAATCTGGATGTCAGGATCCACCACGCCCAGGGACAACACGGTGCGTTCATTGTAGCTGTAGCCACCGAACATGGATAATCCGGCGAGTTTGCCGTCGCGCAATACCTGGTCAAACGATGATGTCGCGTAGTTGCAGTTCGGAAAATCGAAGTACTTCAGGCTCGTCTCGCCCGGAGCGAGCAGCGATGCAAAGATCTTCAGCATGTCCTGCGCATTCCACGCGAAGGTCACCTTCTTGCGATGCGGCGCGCCTGCGATCTTCTCGAGTGCCTCCCGGCCGATGAAATCGTGATCAAACTTGACCAGGGGGCCATAACCGAGGGCATACGGTGTGAGATAGTAGTCTTCAATGCGCTTCGATACGTAGCTGCCACCGATCGAGGCCGTGCCTTCGTAGCCGCCGGCCGGCAGCCATTCACGGTATGGCTTCATCTTCTCGCCGGTGTAGACGGCTGGGAGCGGTGAAGGAATCCAACCGGATTCGAGCGTGTTGCTCGAATAGCAGCGCGCACCCGCCTGCGCCAGGCCAAAGTCCTTCCCCGCCGCCACGATGGTTTCACGAATTTCGTCGTATTCGCCATAGGGACCCCAAATCTCAAGCCCAGGAGCCCCTGCCATGCCATGGCGAAGACACCGTACCTTGCGCCCCTTGATGTTGATCGCATCCATGTTAAAGAACTTGACCTCGGGCAGCGGACCGCCATGAAGTTTCTCAAGAACCTGCGTCGCATTCGGACCCTGAATCTGGAAGCGATAATGGCGGCGCACGACCGGCCTGCCGCGCGGATGGGCGGGGGAGCGATCATCGCGAATCAGGTCGACTTTGTAGCCGCCACTCTCCCCTTGAAATTGAATCCAATTCACCGTGGGGGTTCGGCCGACAAAGAGGAACTCCTCCTTGTCGAGATAAAACAGAATGCCGTCACCGATCACATATCCCTCGTGGCTGCAGGGCACCATTTGCTTGGCCTTGTTCGGTGCGAAGTTGGCGAAGCTGTTGATCGTGAGGGCATTCAGCATCCGGAATGCGTCGGGTCCCTTGACCGTTATCTCGGCCATATGGTGCGATTGATCGAAAAGCACCGCAGTTTCCCGCCAGCTGCGTTGTTCCATGCGCCAGTTACTGAACTCGCTGGGAACGACCGGATAGACATACGCGCCGATCTGCGAGTTGCGCAGCATGTGCACCGTGTCGCCCGTCCCTGCCAACAGATTTTCCAAACTCTCTTGAGTCATGCCAGCCTGCCTCCCGTGAAACCCGCGAACATCAAGCCACTGACGAGCTTGAATAATGAATTAGTACGTGTAACATACAATTAATCGCGGCGAATAAAAAGCGGCGAGTGCTTAGGAGCCGCGCGTGCTGGCCAATTTGTTGCGAAATTATTCCGCTGAGGTCACGTGCCGCGATGGAGAGTCCATCCTCGCCGCCCAATCGCTCATGGCGCCAGGTTCAGAGGTCTTTGTCACCTCGTTGCCTTCAGACAAGGTTGACCGCAGCGTCGCGGTCGCCGCCGAATTACGCAATGCAGGGCTGGTTCCGGTACCTCACATCGTAGCCCGCAATATTGGAAGCCGGGCTGATTTGGCGGTTCTTTTGCGCCGCCTTACCAGCGAAGCCAGGGTCGATCGGGCTCTCATTCTCGGCGGCGATCGACGTCAACCGATCGGTGAGTTCGATTCCAGTCAGCAGCTGCTCGAGACGGGATTACTCGAGGCGTTCGGCATTCGCAAGATCAAGTTGAGCTGGTATCCCGAGGGGCATCCACGCATATCGGACTCGGAACTCGCGAAGGCGCGTGCCGCCAAACTGCGCATCGCGGCGGCCCGCGGTCTCGAAGTAGAGCTCGTCAGCCAATTCTGCTTCGAGTCTGCCCCGATTATTGCGAGCGCGAGGCAGCTCCGTGCGCAGGGCATTCAAGTACCCTTGCGAATTGGCGTCGCGGGCCCCGCGAGCCGCGCCTCGCTGCTGAAATACGCCATGATTTGCGGCGTCGGGGCCTCGGTGAGAGCTCTCAAGGAGCGACCCGGCGCGCGAACGTTGCTCAGCAGCGAAACACCGGAACGTCTGTTGCGCGAGGTCGCGCAAGCCCAGACAGAGGAACCCGGTCTCGGCATGCACCGTGTGCATTTCTTTACTTTTGCATCGCTCGCTTCAACCATTCAGTTGGTGGAACAGCATGTCGCACAGAGACTTCATGCGTGAACCTACGCTATTACCTGACGATTTATCGTTATTATTCAATAAACTAAGATAGATATTTAGATTCAATCGAGGAGTGTTCGCTGTCCTGTTTTTCTTCGGCCCATCTCACGGGATACTGGATGGTCACGCTGTTTGGTTTCATCTACGCCGGAGTAATGCCTCTTTATGCAGTACTCGCGCGCGAAAATTTCCCGCTGCGCATGATGGGGACGATCATCGGCGGAACCACAATGGCTGGTAGCCTTTAGGCCCTACGCAGCCAAGCCAGCGCCAGAACCGGTCCACGCCGCGGGTTCGTGAAGGCTCTCGTGGAGGCTGATCCCGGCGGCTCAACGTCGCAGCAGAATGCCTTCCACTTCGAAATTCCCCGCCACGAGTCCGCGAGCTCGGAACACGGCGATTCCGGCGATCCGCGAGAGATCCATCAGTCGGCCCGCCGGGGCGTGCTCGATGTCGGCGATCGGAATGGCGATCTCGAGTCGCTCGTGGGCGCGCAGAGTGAATTCGCGGTTGAAGCGATCCCGGAATTTAAAATTGTGCGCACGGTCATGCACGCGCACTCCGAGCGGCAAGTCCAACTCGCCAGGATTGCGGAGCTCGAGGACAAGGGTGCGCGCGGTGCGCCAGTCAGGATATGGCTCTTCGAGCATGATCCCGGAATACGGTGCCGTACCGAACTGGACCCGCAGCGCGCTGCCGCACGGCGATGTTGTGGGTCCCGTTGACTGCACGACGGTCACATCGGCACTCCCATCCAGGAAAAAGCGATCGAGCGGCGAGCACGCCTCGAGCAGCTTGGGGAAACGCAGGTCCCGGCGGGCATAGGCGGCGAGGGCGATCGACAAGGGCGCCACCATGATGGCGAACCCGACGAATGCAAGCAGCGCGCCCATCACCCGCCATCCGCGCCGCCCGCGGGCATCCGCGCCCGGCACAAGGGCTGCGAACCCCGCGAGTGCCGTACCGGCGCCGATTGCATCACGCAGGACGTCGAGGAGCGACGGATCACGGTTCACGAACGCCTGGGCCACTTCGGTGCCCGCACCGCAGAGCACCGTGAGGGCGAAGGCAACGACGTAGCAACCGAAGCGCCGCGGTGGCCGGCGGCGCAGGAGTGTGAGGAAGAGGAGCGCGACCGCCCCGAAGGTCACGGGGTGCGCGAGCTTCTGCAGCGCGTGCGCGAAGCGCGTCGGCTCGTGGAATTTAGCGAACACCACGAGCGCCAGAAGAAAGAGGATGGCCGCTACCCGCAGGGCCCGTTGCGCCGGCTCACTCATGGCTCGCTATGTCCGCTGTTGCGGCGCCTGGACGCGCGCCGGTTGTATGGGTTTGCATATGGTAGGCTCGAGGTGACCATTGACCCCCGGCAAAGTACCAAATGCGCCGCTTGCTCCACAGGTTACCGTAGAAACCAGATTTCGATGCAAACGGGAATTCAGTCGCGAGTTCTGCAGTCACGGCACGCCGCAGCTGGAATTGAAACGGCCCCGGGTGGCCGCAGAACTCAGAAGTCGGTGTCTACGGCATTGGGTCCATTTCCGGTTGCCACCGTGCCGATGAAGGTGAGCGCGCCACCCGCACCGATTGTGTACTGCGAGACGGTGCTGTCGTTGAAATTCGCCACATAAACATAGCGGCCCGAGGGGTCTACCGTGATGAACCATGGGCCGCTGCCGGTCGCTATTGTGCCGATGGCGACGAGTGCGCCGCCGGTGCCGATTTGATATTCCGACACGGTATTGCCGCCGTGATTTGCCGCATAGACATAGTGGCCCGTGGGGTCGATCGCAAGGGATTCAGGCGCGTTGCCCGCGGCCACTGAGCCGATGGAGGTGAGCGCGCCGCCGGTGCCGAGCGTGTACTGCGATACCGTACCGTCGTTGTAGTTCGCCACGTAGGCGTAGCGGCCGGTGGGGTCAATGGCGACGGATTGGGGAAGTGATCCTGCCGCCACCGTCCCTGTGGAGGTGAGAGCGCCGCCTGCGCTGATTGCGTATTGCGAGACGTCGTTGCTGTTTTGATTCGCCGTATAGACGTAGTGACCCGTGGCATCGACGGTGATGCACGCAGGTCCGCTGCCGGCCGCCAACGTGCCAATCGTGCTGAGCACACCGCCGGCACCAATTGCGAATTCCGAAACACTATTGCTTCCGAGGTTCGCGACATACACGTAACTGCCCGTCGGATCTACCGTGATGGATGCGGGGTTGTTTCCGGTCGCCGCCGTGCCGATCGCGGTCAGGCTGCCCGCATTGATGCTGTACTCCGATAGCGTGTTGTCGATCCAGTTCGCCACATAGAGGTAGCGGCCGGACGGGACGACGGCTAAGGCATTGGGTTCTGCGCCGGTTGCCTGCGTGCCCATCGAGGTCAGGATGCCGCCTGCGCCAATGCTGTACTGCGACACTGTATTGTCGGATTGATTTGTCGCGTACGCATATTCCGGCGCGGCAGTCGCGGTCAGCGTCGCCGCAGGGGCCGTCACAGCACCCAAAGCCGCACTGATTGAGGTGACGCCGATGCCCGCAGCCGTCGCCAATCCGGTGGAGCCCGCAGCATTGCTGATCGACGCTATTGTCGTATCGGAGGACGCCCAGGTCACAGACGCGGTCAGATTTTGCGTCGAGTCATCCGTGTAGGTCCCGGTTGCCGTGAACTGTTGGGTGGTTCTGTCGGCAATGCTGGGAGTGGACGGCGTTATGGCGATCGATACAAGCGTGGCGGCCGTGACAGTCAAGTCGGTCGAGCCGGACACAGCACCCAAGGTGGCGGTGATCGTCGCCGGTCCCTGACTGACCGAGGTGGCCAATCCGTTGGAGCCCGGAGCATTGCTGATGGCGGCAACAGTCGTCGCGGAGCTGCTCCAAGTCACGGCCGTCGTCAGCGGTTGTGTTGAGTTGTCCGTATAGGTGCCGCTCGCCGCGAACTGTTGACTGGTGCCGTTCGCGATGCTCGGGTGTGCCGGCATCGCGGCGATCGAGACGAGTGCGGCCGGTGTGACGGTCAATCCGGTAGATCCAGAGACCGCGCCCAGCACCGCGGTGATCGTCGCCGCTCCCTGAGCGATCGAGCTCGCGAGCCCGTTTGAGCCGGACGCATTGCTGATGGTGGCGACGGCCGTGTCTGAAGAGCTCCATGTTACTGTCGCTGTCACATCGTGCGTCGAGGTGTCCGTATAGGTTCCCGTGGCCGCGAACTGTTGTTTGGTGCCATTGGCGATGCTCGGGTCGGCGGATATCAGGGCGATCGAGACCAGTGCCGCCGGCGTTACAGTCAAGCCGGTCGATCCAGATACGCTGCCACTGGCAGCCGTGATCGTGGCAGATCCGGGGCTGACACTCGTGGCCAAACCATGGGAAGCAGGGGCATTGCTGATCGACGCAATGGCAGGATCGGAACACGTCCAGGCGACGGAAGCGGTAAGGTTCTGCGTCGAGTTGTCTGTATAGAGGCCGGTCGCAATGAACTGGCCCGTCAGACCGTCGGCAATACTCGGGTTCGCCGGTGTCACACCGATCGATGCCAGCGTTGCGGGCGTGACGGTCAATACCGTGGACGCGCTCGTGCCGCTCAAGATCGCGGAGATCGTCACTGAACCAGGCGTAAGCGCCGTCCCGAGGCCTTCGTAACCCGACGCATTGCTCACAGCGGTCAATGTCGGATCAGAGGAACTCCACAGGACTTGTGCTGTGAGAACCTGCGTCGAGTTATCGGTGTAGGTCCCGATTGCGGCGAACTGCGACTTCAGACCCTTGGCGATGCTCGGGTTCACGGGGGTGACGGCGAGTGACAGGAGCTTCGCGGCAGTCACGTTCAAGCTGGTCGAACCGGATACTCCGCCGAAGGACGCGGTAATCGTCGTTGACCCAGAGCTCAGCGACGTTGCCAAGCCATTCGAACCCGGCACATTGCTGACCGATGCGACGCCGGCGACGGAGGTACTCCATGTCGCGGAACTCGTCAGGTCATGGGTTGAATGATCGGTAAAGACACCGGTCGCCAGCAAGGCATCGCTCAGACCGTTGGCGATGCTCGGATTCGCCGGCGTGACATCGATCGACACCAGGGTCGCGGAGGTCACGGTCAGAGCAGCGGATGAGGATACGCCGCCGAGAGTCGCGGAGATCATTGTCGAGCCTGGCATCGCGGCGGCGATCGTTCCATTCGAGCCCGCCGTATTGCTGATTGTCGCGACGGCGGTAAAGGAGGAGCTCCAAGTGACTGCCGCCGAGATATCGTGTACCGAATTGTCCGTGTAGACACCGGTCGCGACGAAACGATTGCTGAGGCCACTGGCGATGCTCGAGTTCGTCGGCGTCAGATCGATCACCACCAAAGTCGCCGCGGTCACGTTGAGGGTAGTCGAACCGGACATTGGTGCCAGCGTCGCGCTGATCGTGGTTGCGCCCGGGCCGGCCGCATTCACAAGTCCCGCATTGTTGATCGACGCCGCAGCCGCGTTCGCCGAGCGCCAGATGACCTGGGACGAGACGTCTTGTTTCGAACCATCGGAGTACAGGCCCGTTGCCGTGAACTGACTCGATAAACCCATCGCAATGCTGCTGTCCGGCGGTCCCACGGCGATTGCCATGAGTTGCGCCGTTGGCGGTGAATGGAAGGATCCTGATGAGGAATGACATCCTGCGACCAAACCTACGATAAATAGCAGGTGGAGCGCGACAGCGGACTTGCCCTTGGCAAGCAATGCGCGCGCAGCACACGATGCACGTTGGAGAATCATTCAATGACTCCACGATTGCCTGCTTCATTGCAGGCACGAAAATTGTAGGGATAACCCTTTAGATCAATCCGTGATGCGACCGGCGACAACGCGAGCGCGTTTCGAGCGATAGTTCACTATCGAGGGAGAAAGGAGAATTATGCCAAGGCCGCCCGCCGCATTATGTCGCCAGGGCTAAGCGACCGTTGACGTGCAATTATCAGTGGGCAGGGGTGCAATCATTGGTGGGCAGACCAGCCTGGCTAGCGGCAGTATTAAGAGACGGAGCGTTGTCGAAGTCGAAAAGATCCATGGGAGCGTTTGCGTACTGATCCCGTGCGGTCAGGTGACGCCGACTCCCTGTTCCGCTCCCTGACGCAACATCGCTCAGAAAGCGCGCTTCGATGAAAGCGAGAAGCGATGAGTGATCAGCGATTGTGTGCGATACGTAGTGGGGCTTGGCGAAAGGCGAAACCACCAGAAAGGGCACACGGAAGCCGAGCTGGTCGAAGCCTGCGCAGTTCTCGGGGTATGGACCGTGGGGGTTTTGCGCCAATGCCGGGCATAGCGACTCAGCATCGGCCACACTTATACAGTTAGCCCCTGCACCCGGTTCCTGGCTTGCCGGTGGGTTCGAGAGGTCCGCACATTGACCGGGGGCAATTCCGTCTGGGGTGCGCGAGCCTCCTTGCGGTGCCCGGGGCGGTGCTGCGTGATCGTAAAATCCGCCGTGCTCGTCATAGGTGACGAAGATGACCGAATCCTTCCAATAAGGCCCATTGCGGAGGGCATTGATCACTTGCGAGACGAACGCTTGACCCCGCTGGATGTCGGTTGGGGGGTGCTCATCATTCTCATCCGGTCCACCGAAACTGGGGTCCACGAAAACCACCTGAGGCAGTTGTGCAGCGCCGGACGTGTCTGCGGCGGCTGTCAGAAAGTCCTGTACAGGAAAAAAGTGCGGATCCGTGTTTGTACCGTTTGATGGACGAAAGAAACTCGCCTGGGGTCCGTCCTGAGAGTAATCCCCCCAGGTGATTTGCCCGCTGTCCAAAAGGTCGAATATCGTGCCGGTGATCGGCTTGTAGCCTCCATCCGGCACAAGATCGGCGGTAGTCACGTGACCAAATGACGTCGCAGCCATGAAGTAGAGGCGATTTGGCAGCGTCGGACCGAGCGCGGACGAGAAATAACGATCGCTGATGGCAAACTTCTGCGCGAGATCGTAGTAGAAGGGGAGATCGTCCTGGGTGTAGAAGCTCATGGTTTCATCGTCCGTGGGCGTCTCCGGCTGAGCCATGGTGTCGTTGACGCGCACGAAGCCGTCGCTAGGCGAGCTGAGCAGGGCTGCGTTCGGATCATTGAAATTGGCCTCCTGATGGACCTGAGACCAGGTATGCGCGAGGTCGGTCGCACAGCGGCTGATGTTGTGAAATGCTTCCACTGGGGTTCCATCGATTTCTTGGTTTGAGTTCGTGCAGATCAAGCCGCCCATCGAATCTGTGCTGCAAGACAAGCCGTCAATACAGCCGTGATCCTGTTCCAAACAGCCCGCAGAGGCAACGTGGTATGGGCTACCCGGAGCATAGGCAAGAACGCCAAAGTAGTTGTCGAACGAATGGTTCTCCATCATCACGATGATGATGTGATTGACTTTCTGCAAACCATTCGCCGGCGTTGGAGTTTGCGCACCAGGACCCGTCGAACCGCGACCGCCGGAGCACGCGGCCGCGAGAACGATCAGCGCCAGCTGCATGTGAGTCACAGGCAACTTCATGGATGTTGTTTCTGGAGCACTTTCGCTGAAGACGGTCAACACTCTAGCACCGACGGGGTTTTCAGCGCACTCCATCCGCCCCAGACGACCACTGCTCAGCCGAATTTGGCCTTCATGCGTTCGGCTAGCTTTCCTAGGTCCACTACCACGCGTTCGTGGGTGCCGAGTCCAATCTCCTCGTTTCCGTCGGTCGCACGAATTGAAAACTCAACGCGCCGCCCATCAATGTTGGTCACTTTCGCCTCGCCGGTGACGCGTCGACCAACCGGCGTCGCCGCCAGGTGGCGCACGTCGACACGCGTTCCGACTGCGCTTTCGCCGGCATCGAGAAAAGGCTTGATCGCGTTGAGCGCCGCGTTCTCCATGACCATGATCATGACCGGCGTGGCCAGAACCGGAGGCAATGTCGCGTCTTTGAAACGGCTGGCGAGATGCTCGGGCATGACGACAAGACTGAACGAGCCCGTGGCCCCTACCGGTATCGGTTTCATGCCCTGGCTCTCATCAACCCGATGCCACGCTCAAGATCGCCGCAAGACTGCGCTCCACGTCCGCCTCAGTCGTTGCCCACGACGACACGCTGATGCGCATCGCCGTGTGACCCTGCCAGACCGTGCCACCGCACCAACACGTACCGTCGCGTTGGACGCGCGCAATCACTTCGCGCGTGCGCTCTGGGCTTCCGAACGACACCAGGACCTGGTTGAGTACGGCATCGTTTAGCACGCGGTGGCCTGCGGCACGGAGACCTTCGGCAAATTGGCCCGCGTATCGGCATGTCCGTTCGATCAGGTCGGCAAGTCCTGAGCGGCCAAGCTGGCGCAGTGCTGCCCAGACTTCGATTCCGCGCGCGCGGCGCGAGAAGTCGGGCGTATATTGGTAAGGGACACGGTCTTCGTCCTGGGCGAGGTAGGCTCCGCCCACGGACATCGCTTTGCGCAAGGCGTCAGCGTTGCGTGTGAACACCAGGCCGCTGTCGTAGGGGACGTTGAGCCACTTATGGGCATCGGTGGCCCACGAGTCGGCGTCTTCGACACCACGGGCGAGATGTGCTCGTGCGGGTGCGGCCGCAGCCCACATGCCGAAAGCGCCATCGACATGCACCCAGGCGCCGCGCGCGTGAGCGCGCTCGACGATCTCCGGGATGGGATCGAAAGCCCCACTGTTCACGTTGCCCGCCTGCACACACACAATCGTGCGATCGTCGACGTCCGGAAAGGCGTCGAGGCGCATCCGCCCTTGTGGGTCGACCGGAACACCTACAACCCGGTTGCGCCCAAATCCGACGAGCGAAAGTGCTTTCTGCACGCTGGCATGCACTTCATCGCCGACTATGACAGTGAGCGGTGGTGCTCCAAACAATCCATCTGCTTCAACATCCCAGCCGGCGCGTGCCAACAGTGTGTGCCGTGCGGCCGCCAGTGCCGAGAAGTTCGCCGCCGTTGCACAGGTGACGAACCCGCCCGCGCTTTGCACGGGCAGATGGAAAATATCCTTGACCCACCGCAGCGAGACGCTCTCGAGCGCGGCATTGGTGGGCGCAGTAACCACAAGACCGGCGTTTTGATCCCACGCGGTGGCGAGCCAATTTGCCGCGACTGTCGCCGGAAGCGCCCCGCCGATCACGAACCCAAAGAATCGTCCGCCGGCCGATGCCATTGTGGCAGGGGAACCGATTTCATCGAGTTCAGCGAGCACCGCCTCGGCGCTGGACGTATGCTCGGGCAAGTCCTGATCGAACCGGGCAAGTGCGGCGACCGCCTCCTTGTCGGGTGCGACAGAGCGAGTATTGAGAGATTCCAGGTAGCGGCTTGCTCGTTTCGCCGCGTCGTGCAAGAGGTCGCTCATGGTACGCAGAGTTTACTCGACATCCTTGAGAATTTTCTCGACCACGGCAAGCCGGGACTGGATCTGCGTGAGCGCCGTGCCGAAGGATGAGAGCGCGCCCGCCGTCTCTGTCTGAACGGCCATCGCCTTTGTCGCGAGTTCGCGATAGGCTTCGTCCTGGCCAAGACGCACTCTTGCCTGCAGGACGGCAGACACGTATTTCATAAAGAAGACCAGGACAGCCGCGGCTGCTGGGAAAAAGAATGCTGCGAGGAATGCATTTTCGGTCATGGTCGCCCCTAAGGTTCGAGTTTGATCGTGATTGACTTAGCCGCCTCGGCAATGGCGGCCGGAGTGAGTGCGAAGCCGAATTTTGCGACTTCGAAATAATTGAGTGCCTTGCCGTCTTGCGAGAGCTCGAGTTGACTGGCGACAAGACCCGCGTCCTGCAGCTTCTGCAGGTGCAGATGCAGCAGTGGGCGGCTAATGCCGAGTTCTCGCGCAAGCTGGCTCACGTAATTGCGTCCGCCCGAGGTGAGCGCCGCGATGATTCGAAGCCTGTGCGGATTGGCCAGCGCAGCGAGCATGGCCAGCAGACGATCGCCGTTAATGCTCTTGTCTTTCATATGATAGATAAATATTACACATGAAAGTGATGATCGTCAATGGGCGCAAGCGGCCCAAATTGATGGTCCGCCAACGGCGGCCGGCCGTTGCGGTGTGCAGCCGAGTCGGTATGCTGCCGCAAAGAGGGTCACGTCATGACAGCGCTAGTAAGCGGAACAATCGCTCCCAATTTCTCCCTACAAGCCGCTCCCGACAAACGCCTATCCCTCGCGGAGTTTCGCGGCAGGCCGGTCGTGTTGGTCTTCTATCCGGCTGATTGGAGCCCGGTGTGCGGCGATCAGCTCGGGCTCTATAATGAGTTGCGGGAAGAATTTGCCAAATCCAATGCGGTACTGCTGGCACTTTCGGTCGACGGTGTCTGGTGTCATGCTGCCTTCGCGAAGGACCGCCACTATCACTTTTCCTTGCTTGCCGATTTCGAACCCAAAGGCGAGGTGGCGCGCCGGTTCGGAGTCTATCGAGAGACCGATGGGTTTGCCGAGCGCGCCTTGTTCGTTTTGGACAAGGAAGGTGTCATCCGCTGGAGCTATGTGTCTCCGATAGGGGTCAATCCAGGTGCCGACGGTATTCTGAGCGCTTTGGAAGCGTTGCCGGGGAGCGCGGCGTGAGTCTCGTTGTTCCGGTCGGTAAAGACGACCATGTGAAGGGTCCTGAGGATGCGCCGGTCACGTTGGTCGAGTACGGTGACTACCAGTGTCCCGGGTGTGGCGCAGCATATCCGATGGTCAAGGCCATTCAGAAGCATCTCGGCGCGAAGCTGCGCTTCGTGTTTCGCAACATGCCGCTCAATGAAATTCATCCCAACGCGGAAATGGCCGCGGAGGCAGCGGAAGCGGCTGGGGCGCAGGGCAAGTTTTGGGAAATGCACGATGCGCTGTACGAGCATCAGGACCAACTAGGGCCAGACTTGGCATCGGCGCTCGCCAAGCGGCTGCATCTCGATGTGCCACGATTCGAGGAAGATCTCGGTTCGCGTCGGTTTCGCGACCACGTGAAGCGGGACTTCATGGGTGGCGTGCGCAGCGGAGTGAATGGCACTCCGACCTTCTTCATCGACGGTTCGCGTTACGACGGCATGCTGGACGAGCAATCGTTGGAAGGCGCCTTGCGCCAACGAATCGCATAGCAACCCCGGCAATGCGATACTTCGGGTTCGGACAGCATCCAAGGTTTCCTGCATGCCCAAGGTCACTTTTATTGCCTTTACCGGGAGCGTACATACGGTCGAGGTGCCCGCCGGCACAACCCTGATGCGCGCGGCCACCGACAACCGTGTGCCAGGCATCGACGGAGATTGTGGCGGCAATTGCGCCTGTGCCACCTGCCACGTGTACATTGATCCCGATTGGTCCGACCGCGTAGGAGCACGCGGCGCGACCGAAGACGACATGCTCAACATTGTGGCAGAGCCGCGGGGCAACTCGCGTCTCGCCTGTCAGATCACACTGACTGACGCTCTGAATGGTCTTATCGTCAGTCTGCCTGAGGCTCAACATTGAACCGGCCGAACTGCATAGGAGATCCTTCGTGAAACCCATTGCGTTAGTTGAGTCGGCCACGACAGGCGCCGCGGCGCGCGCGCGTGCGGCTGCGCTCCCGCTTGCGGAACTGAATCCTGCGGATCCGCAAGGCTTCGTTGACGATACCGTAGGCTATGTCTTTGAGCGCCTTCGTCGTGAGGATCCGGTGCATCGCTCGCACAGCCCCATACCGGGCATTGATACCTACTGGTCGGTTACACGCTACCGGGACATCATGCAGGTTGACACGAGCCACGGCATCTATTCGTCGGAAGACGGCATCACCTTGATGGACTTCCCGCCAGGCGATGAACAGAAACTGCCGATGTTCATCGCCATGGATCCTCCCAAACATGACGAGCAGCGCAAGGCGGTGGGGCCGATTGTGGCGCCGGCGAACCTCAACAACTGGCAAGGTCTGATACGCGAGCGCACAGTCAGGGTACTCGACGGTCTGCCCCGAGATGAAACTTTCAACTGGGTGGACAAAGTCTCGATCGAACTCACCACTTACATGCTGGCAACTCTCTTCGACTTTCCGCTGCAAGACCGCCGTCTGCTGACGCACTGGTCCGACATGGCCACCTCCAACAAGCTGACCAATCCGGACGCGCCCGAGCCTGAAGTACGCATGGCCGAGCTGCGCAAGATGCTGGAGTATTTCACCCGGCTGTGGAACGAGCGCATCAACGCGCCGCCGCGCACCGACCTTGTCTCAATGCTGGCGCACGGGCCGGCGACCAAGAACATGGGATCCACCGAGTACATGGGGAATTTGATATTGCTGATCGTCGGCGGCAACGATACGACCCGCAATTCAATGACAGGCGGTCTATTGGCACTTCACGAGCATCCGCAGGAAATGTCGAAGCTGCGCGCCAATCCGGCGCTGGTCGACAGCCTCGTGCCGGAGATCATCCGCTGGCAAACACCGCTGGCCTACATGCGGCGAAGCGCGCTCGTCGATACCGAATTGGGCGGCAAGCAGATTCGGAAGGGCGATAAGCTGGCGATGTGGTATCTGTCGGGCAACCGCGATGAGTCGGCGATTCCCGACCCGAATCGGTTCATTATCGATCGTGAACGGCCGCGCCAGCATCTGTCCTTTGGTTTCGGCATCCATCGATGCGTTGGCAACCGGCTTGCCGAGCTTCAGTTGAAGATTCTTTGGGAGGAAATCCTGCGCCGCTTTGAGGTGATCGAAGTGGTGGGAAAGCCGACGCGCATTCGATCCGCATTTGTGCGCGGATTCAGCGATCTTCCGGTACGCATTCCTTCCTAGCCTGAGGAGTTTGCCGATGTACGCCGCCGCCGATGGTCGTTACCAGTCGCTTCCCTATGCCCGCTGCGGCCGCAGCGGGCTGCAATTGCCGCGCATTTCGCTCGGGCTTTGGCAGAACTTCGGGGACACCAAGCCGTTCGAGAACGCGCGCGAAATGGTTCTCAAGTCGTTTGATCACGGCATCACGCATTTCGATCTCGCCAATAATTATGGTCCGCCGCCGGGTTCTGCCGAGGAAAATTTCGGCCGCATTTTGGCAACCGATCTTGCCGGGCATCGCGATGAGCTGATTGTCTCAACCAAGGCGGGCTATTTCATGTGGCGCGGTCCCTATGGCGAGTGGGGATCGCGCAAATACCTGCTCGCGAGTCTCGATCAAAGTCTCAAGCGCATGCATCTTGACTACGTTGATATCTTCTATTCGCATCGCTTCGACCCGGACACACCGCTTGAAGAAACGATGGGCGCCCTGGACACGGCGGTGCGCAGCGGCAAGGCGCTGTATGTTGGCATTTCGTCCTATGGGCCGAAGAAGACGCGCGAGGCGGCCGCGATTTTGCGGGAGTTGAAGGTTCCCTTTGTGATTCATCAGCCCTCCTATTCCTTGTTCAACCGCTGGGTGGAACAGGAATTGCTGGAGGTGCTGGAGCAGGAAGGCATCGGCTGCATCGCCTTCTCGCCATTGGCACAGGGACTGCTGACCACAAAATACTTGAACGGAATCCCCGACTCCTCGCGCGCGATTCGAGATGAATCGTTCCGCAAGTCGATGCTCAGCGAAGAGAATCTCGCCAACGTGCGCGCGCTCAATGGAATTGCGAAAGAGCGCGGACAGAGCCTTGCGCAGATGGCGATCGCGTGGGTGCTGAGAAAACCAGTCATCACCAGCGCGCTCGTGGGCGCCAGCAGCTGGCCGCAGATCGAGGAGTGCCTGGGTGCGCTGCGAAACGTGTCATTTTGCGACGAAGAACTCGACAGGATCGATGCGCGATCGCGCGATGGTGAACTCAATATTTGGGCCGCGTCGAGCCAATCGGGCTGAACGAATCGCCTTTGTGCCCTCAATTCGGCGGGTGTAGGACGTCCGAGGACAGACGCATGCGTGATAAGCCCGCGACTCATGGGCGATAGGCCCATATGCGGCAAACCTGCCTGGCTCGACAATGTGTCCAACAGAAAGGACCACTTTCGCTTGAATCAGGAGACGAAGATGAAGGTTGCATCAAGTTTGTTAATTCTCGCCGCAATACTCGCGGGCTGCGTGACCAATGAACCTCCGCGGTCAAAGACCACAACCGTGGTCGTGCCGCCCAACTCCGGAACCACCACCGTCGTCGTACCGGAATCTTCGGGAACCACCGCGCTTTGCCGGGATGGGACGAGGCCGCCCTGCTATTGATGCGTGGCGCCGATTGTAATTCTCCACAGCAGGCGCTGATGGCCCTGATAGCCGCCGGTTGCGGTGTGCAATAGACAGCGATTGTCCCAAAGCGTCAGCAGCCCGGGGGACCAGCGGTGCCGATATACGAACTGCGGTCGGGTTTGATGCGCGAACAGTTCCGTCAACAGTGCTGTCGCGTCGGTTTCGTTCATTCCGTCGATGCCGATGGTGTAGCCCATATTGACAAACAGCGCGCAGCGGCCGGTTTCAGCATGTCTGCTCACGACGGGATGCAGTTGAGTCGCCATGGCGCGCTCGGAGTAGCGGATCGCCATGGAGCGGCCCTTGTCGCGCTCGCCGTATATACCGCCGGGAGAGTAGCTGCGGCGAGCCGAATGAATGCCTTGCAGCGGCGCAATTCTCGACTTCATCGCCTCCGGTAGAGCATCGTAAGCGGCGTATTGATCGGCGAACAGCGTATCACCGCCGACCGGCGGGATGACCTTGCCATAGAGCACGGTGCCGGCAGGGGATGCCTCGAGAAAGCTCCAGTCCGAGTGCCACGCTTCTGCAAATACAGGGGTGGTCTCGCCAGCCTCGCGGCGCACCTCGACGACGCGCGGGTGGCCTGCTATCGACGCAATGAAAGGGTCGTCGCCGTCGGGTCCGAGTGCGGCCGCAAATCGCTCCAAATCGGAGATTTCCAAATCCTGGTCGCAAATTCCGATGACCTGATGTTCAAGCCAGGCACCGCGAATGAGGTCTATTTCTGCGGGTGAATGCGGGCGCGAAAGGTCAACACCGCGGATCAGCGCTCCGCAACCAACCCCGGAGGGTTCTACCCGAATAGTCACCGCCGTCTCCTCGTGCGATGTCTAGAACGAGCGGTGGGCAGCATCGCCGATTTTGCAAGTGCCGCTGTACAGGATTTGGTCCTTGATGCGTATCGTGCCGAATCCCGATGGCCGGTCAATGGCGTACAGAAAGATCGAGCCGCCGCGATTTACTGCGAACGAAATCTGCGTGTCGGAGATGGTGGCGGGAAGAGATTCGTTGCCGCTGAGCTCTGCTCTTTGCGTCTGCTGGTCAACTATGATTTCAAAGGCCCGCTTCTCGTGGCCCGTGCCGTGCGACTGCCAAACACAGGAGAGCAGAACTTCGGCCGAGCGCAGCGGCTGGGCGAGCACAAGGCTGGCACTCGCCACGAATATAAATGCGCCGAGCCTTGGCATCGTTGCTTCTTCCCTGCGGTAGGAGTGCCAGGCAATATAGCGCAAGGCGTTGGCACAAAATATACAGCGGCGTCAATTAGTTTCAAAAGGAATTGAAAATTCTCGAAACGGCAACTCCGAATAGGAGGTTGCCGATGGGCAGCGGGCCCGGCATCGAGTAGCATGCGGTGCGCTATGCGGACCGCCCGGCATACCATGCAGGCGGCATCAACCAACTATCGAAAGAGGATCATATGGATCAGGCACAGCTTATTCAGGCCGCAGCGAGCATTGCGGGGGGGATGGCGGCGGCTCACTACGACAAATTCAGCGGGCTGGTGGCAACACGAATTACGGACATCGCCGAAACCGCCGTAAAGATCGCGAGGGCAATCGACGCCGAAGCCCGTAAGCAACAGTAGTCGCATGCCGGACCCGCATCATTGTCCGCTGCGCTGATGATGTTCTGTGAGCTTGGCAAACAGCGCGCCCGCGATCAATCCGACCGCCATCTGCGCCGCGAGGCCATTCGCTCCGCGCGCGCCAAAAACCCCCACCGTCCCTAGCGCCATCCTCAACACCGTGAACAAAGTGAAGAGCGCCAGTGCACCGGCGAGGCCGAAGACAATGACGCGACGACCGCTGAAACGGGTGACCACGCCCGCCGCCAGGAACGCGATGAGGAGGGCGATCGAGGTTAAAGAGGCGTAGGGCAGGATCATGCCGGCCAGATCATGCGCGGCCCAGGAGATGCGATCGGCCAGTGGGATTGCGGCGGGTCCCGTTCCGCCCGCGTGACCTGCGGCGATGGACCATGCGTCTTGCACGAAAAACGAGTGGGCGGCCGAGCCCAACACCACCATCACCGCGACGGCGACGACAAACGCGACAATCCGGCGTAGCATTCGAGCCCATCCCTGTTTTGTCATCGGCTTGCGTGCCGAACTAGAGATGTCTCTCATCTTAGCGGATGTTCGATCCATCAGGAGAGTCACACGCGCATTGCATCGTCAATTCTGGCCGCCGCGGTGGCGAGCCTGATCTCGACGGCGACGGCGACGTCGGCGGCGGTACCGGCACCTGTGGCGGCAGCAGCAGCGGCGGCTGAGGCCGAGCCGGTGACCGTGCGCGCTGCGCCGCCAGCGCCCCAGCCCGCCACAGTGGTCAAGACCGGATACCGCGTTGTCGAGATCGCCAAGGGCCTCGAACATCCCTGGTCGATGGCGTTTTTGCCGGACGGTTCGATGCTGGTGACCGAGCGCGCGGGGCGGTTGCGCCTGATCAAGGGCGGCTCATTGCAGCCTCAGCCGATCGCAGCAGTGCCGGCGGTGCATACCGGCAGCCAAGCAGGGCTGTTCGACATCGTCCTGCATCCGAATTTCGCGCACAACCAGATCGTATATCTCACCTATGCCGCCGGAACCGCTGCCGCCAACGGCACTCAAGTTGCGCGCGCGCGCTTCGACGGCAGCACGCTGCAAGATCTCCAGGTTATTTTCAAAGCGATGCCCTTGAAGGACACGGACAACCACTATGGCGGCCGCATGGCGTTTCTCCCCGACGGCACGTTTGCGCTGACGATCGGCGAGGGGTTCGAATACCGTGAGAAGGCACAAGACCTGACTTCCGATTTGGGCAAGATCGTCCGCCTGAACGAGGACGGCAGCGTGCCGCAGGACAATCCGTTCATCGGACAAGCAGGCGTCCGCCCGGAAATCTATACCTGGGGACATCGTAACGAGCAAGGCTTGATCTTCGATGCGCCAAGCGGACTGCTTTACGAAACGGAGCACGGTCCGCGCGGCGGCGACGAACTGAACATCATCGTGGCGCGCAAGAACTATGGCTGGCCGGTGATCACTTACGGCATGGATTATTCGGGTGCCTATGTCTCTCCGTATACACAGCGTGCCGGGCTCGAGCAGCCAGTGATTTATTGGACGCCGTCCATCGCACCATCGGGACTCGCGATGTATCGGGGCGAAAAGTTTCCCGCGTGGAAGGGCGACCTGTTCGTCGGCGCCTTGGCATTCAAGCATCTGCGCCGCGTCCATCTCGACGAGCGCGGAAACGTGGTGAACCAGGAAGAATTGTTAAACGATCTGCACTGGCGCATCCGCGACGTGCGCGCGCCGCCGGACGGTTACCTTTATGTATGCACCGACGAGGCGGACGGACGCGTATTGCGCATCGAGCCCTAGGCTACCGCGCCAGAGTTGCGCCCGTCAGCCTGCCGATGGCGCCCAGTGTCGTTTGTGCAGCATTTAGGCCGAGACGAAAGTCAGCATCGTTGTAAGTGGCGTATACATCGCTCGGTTGATGCCATTGCGGATCCCATCCGGCGCCGATCTCTCGTCCCCGCTCGTTCTCACGCAAGCTGATGGCCGGCACGAGATCCATGAAGGGTGTGCTATCGGTATTGGTCATGTGCGGCCCGACGGCTGCGGGATAGTCCGTTGCGTAAGCCTCGTTGGCCGCGTAGAAAGCCCAAGCCAATTTCTGCGCGCCTTCCGCCGTTTTGGCGAGGGACTGAAATTCGATGTTGACGTCCGCTTCCGGCCGCTGCTCTTTGGCCATGCTGCCGTCGGCGCGCGGCATACCGTGATCGAAGAGCATCATGTCGTGCTGGATCATGCCAAGCCATTTGGGCTCAGGGTAGCGCCCCGATCCGGCCGGCTCTTCCTTGCCCTGCAGGGCCGCGCGTTGGTCAACATACGCGCGCGCGCCGTTAAGCCCCGTCTCCTCGTTGTTCCACAGCGCGAAGCGAATGGACCGGTCGGTCTTCACGTCGGGCGCCGACAGAATGCGCGCCAGTTCCATGACCAACGCCGTTCCGGAACCGTCATCGTTGGCCGCTTCACCCCAACCGTGGCCATCCATGTGGGCGCCGACGATGTACATTTCGTCCGGGTGCGTGGCGCCGACTTTGGTGCAATACACCTCTTCGCGTACGCCGGGTTCGGTGGGCTGTGAATTGAGCGCGCGCAGCTTCTCGTCGGGCTGCAGCATGGGATCGACATTGACGCCCGTATGGCCTCGCGCGCCGCGGTAGCGTCCGCCGCCCGAGGCCGCATCGGCGTCCTGCGCGACGGGTGGGCCGCTCGGGCGCCGTGTATCGTTCGGTGAGTACATGTACTTGACGCGCGAGATGTTGGCGCAACCGTAGCGCTTGAGTTGCGCTTCGATCCAGTCCACGGCGGCGCGGTTGCGGTCCGTTCCCTGGCGGCGATCGCCGAATTGCGTCAGGCCCTTGATGGTCGCCTTATAGCGCTCCAAGTCGAGGCGTGTCACCAGAGCTTTGACCGGATCCGCCGGCTTCGCCTCGGTCTCAGCCGCCGCGGGCACTGATGCCGCCGGAATGGCCGTCGCCAGAATGATAGAAAGCGTCATCGCCGCTGCATGTCGAGTCATGGGGCCTCCCTTCAGGTGCGCGATAGTATACGCACCACGGCGGCGCGCGCGCTCGGCGAATGCAGAGGCAATGCCAGTACATCGCCGGGTTGCGCCCACTGAAGCGCGAATCGAGCCGCTTCGAGTTCGGTGTCGCGGACGGGCAGTGTGGACTCCGCCAGTCCCAGGCGCAGCAATTCATCGCGAATGATGCGGGGTATTTCCCCCGGTGCGCGGCCACGCAGATGCGCTTCATCTTCTTTTACGACCACAAGCTGCGGTTTGAAACCGGCAGCCACGCGAGCCAGTTCTGCGATATCGGCGTCCTTGCGGTTACCGGCGTGACCGAGGAGCAATCCAAGCCGGCTGGTGCGGCCGCGCAATTGATTGGCCACCGATAGAAAGCCGCGCAGCCCGTCGGGATTGTGGGCGTAGTCAATCAGTACGTGCACGCCGTTGAATTCGAAGCGCATCATGCGGCCCGGATTGTCGCTTTGTTTTTCACCGAACCGCGCGAAAATGGCTGCGATCAATACAGCGGGGATTCCCATCGTGATCGCCGCAAGAGCTGCGCCCGCGAGATTGGCGATGTTGTAGGCCGCGATACCGCCGATCGACAGGGGCATGCCCAACACCGCGCCGAGATCATACTCTGAGCCGAGATGATGCAGGCACAGGCGCCCCTGGCGCACGCCGCAGGTTGATGCGCCCTGCGAACGAAATTCCCGCAGGTGCGATTGGTCCGCGTCCAACGCAAACCACGCAAGCGCCGGACAGCGGCCATATCGCCGGGCGAGTTCGCTCGATTTCATGCGCAGCAAGGAGTCGTCGGCGTTCAAGATCAGCCGGCCGTCGGCGGCGACCGCCGCAGCCACGCTCAGCTTGACATCGGCCAGCCCCGCCAGGTCATCGATGCCGTACTCGCCGAAATGATCTGAGCTGATGTTGGTGACCACGGCAGCGTCGGCACGCGCCACGGCGAGACCCCGTCTCAAGATGCCGCCGCGGGCGGCTTCTAAAATTGCCGCCTGCGTGCGCCGATCGCGCATCACCAAACGGGCGCCGGCAGGTCCGGAGTAGTCGCCTGTGGCCAATACCTCACCATCGATGAATACGCCGTCGGTGCAGTTGTATCCGGCCCGCCAGCCGTGGGCTCGCGCGCACGCCGCGATCAGGCGAACGGTCGTAGTTTTGCCGTTGGAGCCTGTGACGATGGCAGTGGGAATATCCGACAATTCGTTCCACGGAACGTCACTGACGTTCGGCAACTCGGTGCGCATGAAGGTACGGCTGCCCGCACCCGCGCCCAGCGTCAGTTCCGTGTCATCGACGAAGTGGGGCAGCGCTTTCACTGCGGCGACCTCGAGCAGCGCCAGCATTCCGGGAACGGCCTCCAGTGAGGCAAGGCGCTGAAATCGCGCCAGCGCAGCGGTTTCCTCAATGACGGGTGCCAATTCCACGGCCGGATTTGTGCCGTCATCGGCGCTGTCCAAGGCCGCGGCGATCAGAGCGTCATTGAGGCCGGCCCAGCGTTTGGAATCGCGCGCCACCAGGGCAGCGCACAGCGCCCACTCATTGACCTCGGTCGCCAGCAACAATTGATCGCTCGGCGCGGAAATCGCCAACAGCGCACCACCCGCGTGCGCGCGTGCGATCGACCGCCGATCGACCCAGCCGAGCCGTGCGCCTGCACGTTCGACTCGCATGCGCCACGCCGCGATCAGTTCCTCATCGACGGCAGCCCTCGCGTCGAGCACCGCGCCAGTCGATGCAAAGAACAGATTGCCGCCCGTGAGACGCCTGGAGTCGACGAAGGGCAATTCGATCGAATCGTTCAGTCGTCGCCCTCTGGTGCCAAGCGCACACCACGCTCGTCTCGAATTAGGCCGTCAAGATTGAATTCCGGAATGGCAGCCACTTCGATTCCGGAATCGATTTTCGCATCCGCGAGGGGTGGGCGAGGAAGCGGCGCAGCAACAACCTTGGCTGCGGCAGTACCCAGCGGCTTGAACTTCGTGATCTGTTTCCAAGAGCGCACGAGGGCGTCTGCAAAAATCAGCAGCAGGTCACCCGGTTCTCCCATGCGCAGCGCCGCATCGATCGCCTCCTGCTCGTCTGGGATGATCGAAACTGCATTGTCGGCCACACCGGCGTCGCGAAGCGCCCGCGCTTGAATGCGCGGTACCTCGTCCGATGCCCGATTGCGCAGGTTGTCATCGCGACGGCAAATGTAAAGATCGAAGCGGCCGGCGACGGCCTTGGCGATCGCCACCAAGTCCTCATCGCGCCGATCGCCTGGGCCTGCGAGCACCACAATCCGTCGTCCGGTGACGTCCAGGCGCTGCGCCAAGTCTGCCATCATGCCGACGGCGTGTGCATTGTGCCCATAGTCGAACAGAACCTTGAAAGGATGCTCGTTGAATACATTCATGCGCCCAGGAGCCTGGAAGAATGTGGAATCGAACGTGCGCAGGCCCTGACGGATTGCATCGAGCTTTATCCCGAGCGAAAACGCCATGGCTGCGGCGAACATCGCGTTCTGTACATTGTGCGTTGCCCGGCCCTCGAGGGTCGCCGGAATCAGGTGCGTCCAGAGCAGCGGGATGTGACCGCCATGATCGTACAGCGTCATCATTTGACCGTTGACGCCGGCCTCCAGCGCGCAGGCCCTGCCGCCGGCGCGTATGTGCTCGCGCACCAGCGCGTGGTGCGGGTTCATCGTCACATAGCAGATGGCCTTCGCTTCCGTGTGGCTCGCCATTTTGAGAACCAGGGGATCATCCGCGTTCAACACCGCGCAGTCGGTTGCCACCTCGACGACGATGCGCTTCAGCTCGCTCAATTGCTCGAGCGTATCGATGCCTTTGAGACCCAGATGGTCGGCCTGAACGTTCAATACGCCGCCGACATTGACTTCATTTACACCCATTCCTGCGCGCAGCAATCCGCCGCGCGCCGTCTCCAGGATGGCGATGTCAATCTGCGGATCGGCGAGCACCATGCGAGCGGATACCGGCCCGGTCATATCCCCCGGCACGGTGCGTTGGCCGTCGATGTAGACGCCATCCGTTGTCGTCAGCCCGGGCGTGTAGCCGGCCATCTTGGTGATGTGCGCGAGCATCCGCGCCGTGGTGGTCTTGCCGTTGGTGCCGGTGATGGCGGCGATCGGCACGCGGACCGACGTACCGGCCGGAAACAGCATGTCGATGACCGGCGCGGCAACGTCGCGCGGCGTTCCCTCGCTCGGCGCCACATGCATGCGAAAGCCGGGCGCCGCGTTGACTTCGCAGATGCCGCCGCCGATGGTCCGGTAGCTCTCGGTAATATCTTTCGAGAGAAAATCCACGCCGCCCACGTCCAAGCCGATTGCGCGCACGGCGCGCTCCGCCATCTCACGGTTGTCGGGATGGATCACGTCGGTCACATCGGTGGCGGTGCCGCCGGTGGACAGATTCGCGGTGGAACGCAGCAGCACGACCTGCCCATTCTGCGGCACCGAATCCGGCTTAAGGTCGACATTCTCGAGCATCTTCTGCGCCTGTGCGTCGAGTTCCAAGCGGGTCAACACCTTCTCATGGCCCACGCCGCGGCGTGGGTCCTGGTTCACGATGTCGATGAGCTGCGCAATGGTGTGTACGCCGTCGCCGACGACGTGGCCGGGGGTGCGGCGCGTAGCCGCCACGAGATCACCGTTCACCACCAACAGGCGATGGTCGTCGCCTTCCAGAAAGGTCTCCACGATCACCGAGCGCGCGTGTTCGCGCGCCGCCGCGTAGCCGTGTGCGACCTGCTCGTCGGTGGTGAGCCGGATGGATATGCCGCGTCCATGATTGCCGTTGTAGGGTTTCGTCACGACGGGGAAGCCGATGCGTTTTGCGGCTCGGATTGCCTGAGCTTCGCTTTGAACCAATTCCTGCTTTGGCACCGGCAGACCCAAGGTTGCCAGAATCTTGTTGGTCTCTTCTTTGTCGCTCGCCAACTCCACCGCGATGTGCGACGTGCTGCTCGTTACCGTGGCTTGGATGCGTTGCTGGTACTTGCCGTGCCCCAATTGCACCAGGGATTGATCGTTGAGCCGAAGCCAGGGGATGCCGCGGTGTTCGGCGGCGCGAACCAGCGATGATGTGGACGGGCCCAGCGCCCGGCGCTGTGCGAATCGAATGAATTCATCGCGCGCTTCCTGCCAATTCCAGCCATCGGGGACGGAGTCAGATGGACGAAGTGAGACCGGCAGCAGGGAACTGAGGAGCCGAAGTCCCAAATCCCCGGCGGCGATGCCTTCGTCGCGCTGCGCGTATTCGTAGACGACGGTATAGACGCCCGGTGGACCCGCACTGCGGGTCTTGCCGAAGGTGACCTCTTCACCTGCAATATTTTGCAGCTCGATGGCGACGTGCTCGAGCACGTGTCCGAGCCATGTGCCTTCATCCTCGCGCATGCGCCGAAAAAAACCCCCTGGCTCCCGGTATGAGCAGCCGTGCTGCGCCAGACCCGGCAGAGCGCCTGCCAAGGCATCGACGAATCCTGCGCCGAGTCTGCCGGTGGGCCATGCCTCGAGGGCCCCGAGATCGAGTTCGAGACGGATGACGGGGAAGCGGGCATACAGCGAAGGACCAACGTAGACAGAACGATCGAGGATTCGCATGAGTGCTCCGCAGCCCTGTGACGAGTGATTAGTCTTTGGTGTTGACGAGTCCGCCGGCCGATGCCAATCGTGTGTGCAAATTGAAGGTCGCGCCGGCAACCAAAATATGCAAACGCAATCCAAGCACGCACACCGGCTGGCCTTCGCTCACTTCGCCGATGGATGAAAAGCTGACTTCGGAGGCATCCACGATCGTCACGCCGCCGCTGCCTTGCACGTCGACGGTTTCATCGGGTCCGATAAAAGCCGCCGTGTCCTCGTCAAGACCGATGCCGATCGCAAACGGATTATAGGCGAGGGCGGTTATGAGGCGTCCCAAACGATCGCGCTGACGAAAGTGCTGGTCGATGATGAATCGATTGGTGAGTCCCAAACCGGGTGCCAGCCTGACGCTGCCCGAAATTACCGCGGAGCCTTCATCGCCAAAGGCGATCATGTGCTCGCTCAAGATACTCGCTCCTGCACTGGTGCCGCCGACGGTGACGCCATGAGCATTGCGTACCCGGATGAGCTTTGCGACAGGCGTGCCGCCGAGCAGCGTGGTGAGGCGCAGCTGATTGCCGCCCGTAAAGAAGATTCCGCTCGCCTGCTCCAGGCGCTTGAGACGCCCAGGTTCCTGACAGTCGCGGCGAGTATCAAAGTCCATCACCGTGACTTGCGCTGCGCCAATCTCTTTGAACACCTTCTCGTAGCGGGGGCCGGTCTCATGCATGCGGCTCGCAGTGGGAATCACAACGATGTTTGCATCCGTGCCGCCGGAAACGCGCACGAAGCGCTCGAGGATATGGCGGTCATTTTCCTTATTCTCTGCGCCGCCGATCGGTACGATCCACCCACGTGTCACGCCGTCGGGAATTTTACTGGGCATTATTTGCAGCGTCTCCTTAAGACTTCGACTGTAATATATTGATTATTAATGCATTATATATGATAACAATGAGTCGCACAGAAGTTTGGACGTCGCATAGAGGTTTGGGTGTCTCACGGGAGTTTGCGCGTCCCCCTGGAGTTTGGCGGTGACCTTAAGCGATCAGCTCTTATCGATTTACTCCAGCCGTGGAGCCGACACTTATTTTGGTGAGGCTATGACGACCCTGGAGCACAGCCTGCAAGCGGCGTATTTCGCACAGGCCTGTGACGCCCCGGACGCGCTGGTCATCGCTGCGCTGCTGCACGACATCGGGCACTTGATCGAGCCGGCGACGGACGACATAGCCGGCTGGACGTCGGATGCGCGCCACGAAGTGAGCGGTAGCCGGTGGTTGGCAACGCGCTTCGGGCCCGAGGTCTCCGAACCGGTGCGCTTGCACGTGCCCGCGAAACGTTACCTGTGCGCAAAGGATGCCGGCTACGTCGGTCGATTGAGTGGGGCGTCGATTCAGACGCTCAAGTTGCAAGGCGGTCCGATGTCGGACGCCGAGATCATGGCGTTCGAGACGGAACCGTATTTGCGCGACGCCATACTTCTTCGGCAGTGGGACGATCAGGGCAAGGTCGCGGGGCTTGCAGCGCCGCCTTTTTCGCACTACGGCGAAATCATCGACAGACTCTCGTCGGCATAAGCGCTCAGCCGCAGGCGCCAAAAGCACCCCGCTGCATCGCGCCGGCCGATCACCGCGCTATTTTTCTCGACACTGAGGCTTGAAACAGTTTACCGTCAACGGCTGTACCTGGAGCGAGCGTACACAGTACCGGCGCACCCAGACCATGATGAAAAGGGGGCAGGGCGCGATGGCGACAGAGGACGTGATCCTTGAGACGCACAGTCTGGTCAAGGAGTTCAACGGGTTCGTTGCAGTGGACGGCGTTTCGGTGCGCGTCCGGCGGCGCGAAATCCATGCGCTGATCGGACCCAATGGCGCCGGCAAGACGACCTTTTTCAACCTGCTGACCAAGTTTCTCCAGCCCACCTCTGGCACGATTTTTTATCAAGGCAGGAACATCACGCGGCACCGGCCGGCGGATATTGCCCGTCATGGCATTGTTCGCTCCTTCCAGATCTGTGCCGTGTTCCCGCACCTGACGGTTCTGGAGAACGTAAGGGTGGCTCTGCAGCGAAAGCTCGGCACCTCATTTTATTTCTGGCGGTCGGAAAAGAGCCTCAGGAACCTGGATGCCCGGGCCATGCAACTGTTGGCGGAAGTTCACCTCGAATCCTGGGCGCGCACCCTGGCGGCCGATCTGCCCTACGGGCGCAAGCGTGCGCTGGAGCTGGCCACCACCCTGGCGCTCGAGCCGGAATTGATGCTCCTCGATGAGCCCACTCAAGGCATGGGGCACGAGGATGTGTCGCACGTAACGCAGCTGATCAAACAAGTCTCCGCCAATCGTACGGTGCTCATGGTCGAGCACAACATGAGTGTCGTCGCGTCGATCGCGGATACCATCTCTGTGCTGCAGCGGGGCCGTGTGATCGCGGCAGGTCCCTATGCGGAGGTCTCGAAGAATCCTCAAGTGGTCGAAGCGTACATGGGCACCACGAGCAGCGAACTCTCGGGAGCCCGCTAATGGCCCGAGAGATGCTGAAGATCGCCAATCTGCAGGCATGGTATGGCGAATCGCACATTTTGCACGGCGTGGAATTCGCTGTGCAGGAGGGCGAAGTCGTCACGCTTCTGGGCCGCAACGGCGCGGGACGTACGACCACCCTGCGAGCAATTATGGGCCTGGTGGGCTCACGCAGCGGTTCGGTGCTGATCCAGGGGGTCGAGGCCGTCGGGCTGGCGCCGCACAAAATCGCGCGCTTAGGGCTGGGCTACTGCCCGGAGGAGCGGGGCATCTTCGCGGCGCTGACGACCGAGGAGAACTTGCTGTTGCCGCCGCGGCTCAAGGGGGCCCAGGGGATGCAGCTGGAAGAGATTTACGATATTTTCCCGAATCTGCTCGAGCGCGCCTCCAGTCCCGGCACCCGCCTGTCGGGCGGCGAACAGCAGATGCTGGCGGTGGCGCGAATCTTGCGCACCGGTGCGCGCCTGCTGCTGTTGGATGAGATTTCCGAAGGCCTGGCGCCGGTGATCATGCAGAAGCTCGGTGAGGTAATCCGCACCTTGAGGCAGAAAGGCATTACTGTGGTGCTGGTCGAGCAGAACTTCCGATTCGCGGCGCCGCTGGCGGATCGATTCTATGTGATGGAGCATGGCAAAATCGTAAGACAGTTCGAGCAGTCGGAACTCGCTTCGCAAATGGGGTTGCTCCAGGAATATTTAGGCGTTTGACTTAAAACTTTGAAAAAGGAAAACGAGATGACGCGCAAAACACAATTCGTAGCCCTGGGTGCGCTACTGGGTCTGTCTGTATGTTCGCTAGCGCGCGCCGCTGCGGATCAAGTTGTCATCGGTGATATCGACGACATGTCGAGCGTCTACGCGGACGTCATCGGTCAGGGCGGCGTCGAAGCCATCAATATGGCGATCACCGATTTCGGCGGCACGGCACTGGGTAAAAAAATCACCGTGCTGAGCGTCGATCACCAGAACAAGCCCGATATCGGCGCCTCGAAATTTCGTGAGTGGGCGGACCAGAATGGCTTGACGATGGTATTGGGCGGATCCAACACCGGCGTCAGCATCGCCATGTCGAAGGTTGCGGCGGCGAAAAAGGTGCCCTTTATCGCCATCGGCGCCGGCGGCGCCTCGCTGACCGGCGTTGACTGCACCGCCTACACCGTGCACTACGCCTATGACACGACCGCTTTGGGCAATGGCACGGCGAGTGCGATCGTCAATCAAGGCGGCAAGACCTGGTTCTTCGTGACCGCTGACTACGCATTCGGCACGCAGCTGCAGGAATCGGCAACCAAGGTGGTGCTGGCGAACGGCGGCAAAGTTTTGGGCGCGGTTCGTGCGCCCCTGGGCACGACCGACTACTCATCGTTCCTGCTGCAGGCGCAGGCGTCCGGCGCGCAGGTCTTGGGTCTATCGAATGCGGGAACCGACTTTTCGAATTCACTCAAGGCAGCCAACGAATTTGGCATTACCAAGACCATGAAGCCCGCGGCGCTCCTCGCCTTTCTTTCCGATATTCACGCCTTGACGCTGCAGACGGCGCAAGGCCTGTACCTCACCACCAGCTGGTACTGGGACCTGAACGATCAGACTCGCACGTTCGCCAAGCGCTTCTATGCGAAAATGAACCGCCAGCCCACCGAGAATCAGGCTGCGTATTATTCCGCCACGATGCAGTACTTGAACGCGGTCAAGGCGGTGGGTTCGACCGACTCGGACAAGGTCATGGCGCAGCTGAAGAAGACCAAGATAAACGATTTCTTCGCCAAAGACGGCTCCATTCGCGCCGATGGCCTCATGGTGCATACCATGTATGTCATGCAGGTGAAGACGCCGGCGGAGTCGAAGTATCCGTGGGACTACTACAAGGTGATCAAGACCATGACGGCCGAGGAAGCCGATGGATCGCAGCCCGATCAGACCTGCCCGATGGTCAAAAAGTAGCCAGGGCCATTGCGGGCACACACGGCGATTTTTTTCGCGCATGCCGGTAACTGATCCGTGACCACCGTTTTCGGTGTGCCGCTGCCCGCGATCCTCGGGCAGCTCATGCTCGGCCTGGTCAATGGCTCGTTCTACGCACTGTTGAGTCTGGGTCTGGCGGTGATCTTCGGACTCCTCGGGGTCGTTAATTTCGCACATGGGGCCTTCTACATGCTGGGTGCGTTTGCAGCCTACGTCGGCCTGCAAATGCTGGGGATCAACTACTGGTGGGCGCTGCTGCTCGCGCCGCTGGCAGTGGGCCTCCTCGGTGTGATCATCGAACGCTTGTTTCTGCGGCATCTGTATCAAGTCGAACCGGTGTACGGATTGCTCCTGACCTTTGGCATCGCGCTGATTGCCGAGGGCATCATGCGCAGCCTGTTCGGCGCCTCCGGCAAATCCTACCCCGTACCAGCGTTGCTGCAGGGAGGCTTCAATCTCGGATTCATGGTGCTGCCGATCTATCGGGCTTGGGTGGTGCTGGCGTCGGTGACCGTGTGTGCTGCGACGTGGTTCCTGATCGAGCGCACGCGCCTGGGAGCGATGTTGCGCGCGGCCACGGAAAACGCCCGATTGGTGCAAGCCTTCGGCATCAACGTCCCTCTCATGGTGATGTGCACCTATGGCGCCGGTGTGGCGCTGGCCGCGCTGGCGGGTGTGCTGGCTGCCCCGGTGATTCAAGTCAGTCCTCTCATGGGTTCATCACTGGTGATCGTGGTCTTTGCGGTGGTGGTCATCGGCGGCATGGGATCGATCGTCGGCGCCATCGTCAGCGGCCTGGTGCTGGGACTCATTGAAGGATTGACCAAGGTGGTCTATCCGGAAGCCTCCAACATCGTCGTCTTCATCATCATGGCGGTGGTGTTGATTTGGCGGCCCGCCGGGTTGTTTGGCAAAGAGCAATAGCATGCGCGCGCAAATCGCAGTCTACGTCGTCCTGACGGCTCTGGCTTTGATCGCGCCTTTCCTCGGGCTTTATCCGGTGTTTCTCATGAAGCTGCTGTGCTTCGCGATGTTTGCCTGCGCGTTTAATCTATTGCTCGGCTACACGAAGATGCTGTCCTTCGGCCATGCCGCCTATTTCGGCGCGTCAGCCTATGTCACCGGATGGCTCACGACGGTTCATGGTTGGGGAACCCTGGAAGGGATTTTGGGCGGCGTCGCCGTGTCGATGCTGCTGGGGCTGGTCATCGGTGCGATCGCCGTGCGCCGGCAGGGCATTTATTTTGCAATGATCACGCTGGCTTTGGCCCAAGTCGTGTATTTCATCTGCCTGCAGGCACAGTTCACGGGCGGCGAGAATGGCCTGCAGGGCATACCGCGCGGCAGCCTCTTGGGGCTCATTGGCCTTGGCAATGATCGAATCATGTACTACTTCGTGCTGGCGGTCTTTATTGGCGTGTTCATTTTTATCCGCCGCATCGTGCACTCACCTTTCGGCCAGGTGCTGAAAGCCATACGCGCGAACGAGCCGCGCGCCATCTCTTTGGGATACAAAGTTGATCGCTACAAGCTCACGGCCTTCGTGCTGTCCGCGAGCCTTGCCGGCTTGGCAGGCTCCCTCAAGGCGTTGGTGCTGGGATTCGCCACGCTCTCGGATGTCAGTCAGACGACTTCCGGAGAGGTCATTCTGATGACCTTGCTCGGCGGCAGCGGCACCTTTCTCGGGCCGGTGGTCGGCGCCAATGTGGTGGTTACCTTGCAAGAGTATCTCTCCGACCTCGTCGGCGCCTGGGTCTCGGTGATCATCGGCGCCATCTTCGTGGTGTGCGTGATGATCTTCAGGCGCGGCTTTGTCGGGGAAATCGAGCGGCGTTTCGCGCGGCGCGCATAATCACCCGCTGCGCGCGACCTCCAGCCCATGCCCCAGGGGTCCCGCTTCGCGCCGCCACAAGAGAATGGCCGAGAGCAGCGCCGCGAGGCTCAGCAGAAAAAAGAACCACATCATGACCGCGTAGCCGGATGGGTTTTGTGATCCCGCTCCCGCCCAGTCCGCCAGCCAGCCGGCAGCGAGATTGGACGCCGCCATGGCGAGCGCCTGAATCAGCGTGATGAGACCCAGCGCTGTCCCCAAACGACGCGGCTCGACAATCAGCGTCGTCGCCGGCCAGATGACCGCCGGCACCAGCGAGAAACTGATCCCCATCATGGCGGTGGACAACCACAGACTCAAGTCTGTCAGTCCCAGCACCACAAACGTGAGCGGCAGCAGCAGCGTGCCAAAGGCGAGCATCAGCGCGCGAAATCCAAGCTTGTCGGCCAGCAGACCGAAGAAAGGCGTGGCGAAGATGGCCGCGAAGAATACCCAGCTATTGGCGACGCCGGCCTGTTGCAGCGTGAGGCCCTTGGCATGCTGGAAATACTCGATGGCATAGGTGGTTCGGAACGGAAAGAAAACAGCGGCGTAAAGCACGTGCAGCGCGAGAATGTACCAGTAGGATAGATCGAAGCTCAAAAGCTGCCGCCACGTCATCTGATCGACGGTGACAGGCGTTGGGGCCTGCGGACGGCGATGGCGGTCGAGCCAGTAAAACATCGTCGCGGTGATCAGCCCGACCAGCGTGATCCCCGCGCCGAGCCATAGCGGCGGTTGCCAGCCTCGTTCATACAGAGGCCTCGCCCACGCCGTCGACGTGTCCACCGCGTAGGAGCCGACGCGGGCCAGGCTCAAGTAGAGCGCCGTGGCGAGGGCAATGCCGCTGCGTGGAAACCATTGCGCCAAACCTGCGATCAGCGCGATGAATATCGCACCCTCGCTGATGCCAAAGACGAGGCGGCCGACGACCATGAGGCCGTAGGGTGAGCCGATGGCAGTCATGGCGGCACCGAGCACGCCGATCGCCGCCAACCAGAACGCGACGCGGGCCGCGCCGCAGCGATCGATCAGAAAGCCGCTGATGAGCGCGAGAGCCGCGTTGGGGATGCTGATGATGCCGTTCAGCATGCCGAGTTGCGACTGGCTGAATCCTCGTTGCCGGACCAGCAGGTCGGCGATCGGCCCGATGACGTCGTCTTCGTAGTAACTGCTGGACACGGTGATGGCCGCCAGCGCCAGCATGCACCAGCGCACTCGCGACGAACCGGCGCTTGGGCTCACCGGAATCGTGCGCCTTGGCGGGCCAGTTCCTGTTGCACGGCACCGATGTTCAGCTGATCGAGGGCTTCGCCGCGCTGAATGGATACCGCCGCCGCCACCCCAGCGCCTTGGCCGCTGACGGCGCAGCACATCATATTGCGTGCGGAGGCATGCGATATCTTGTCGCCGCCAATGCAGCGTCCGGCGACCAGAAGATTGCCGACTCCTTTGGGCACGAGCGCGCGGTACGGGACCTGCCAATAGCGGCCCGTGGTCGGAAGAATCAATATCCCGTAGCCGTCGATGAATTCTGGGAAGATGCCGATGGCATCCTCGAAGCGGCCCTGTTCACGCACATCCGTGCCGGTGAGATTGTAGAGGGCGTCGATCTTGCGCGTGTCGCGGATGCCGAGCGTCATCCCGAAATTGCGCAGCTTGGCCTCTTCGCAACCGGGCATGAATCCGCGAAGTGCTTCCAGCGCGTAGATGGCCTCGCGTCGGCCCCGCATTTCACCGGTGGTGAGATCAGCCGGGTCGGTGCCGTCGATCTCCGGCAGATGCACGAGATTCAGATAGGTCAGATCGCCCTGATCTGAGACGGACCCCCAGGTGCCGGCGATGGTGTGCAGATTCGGCGGGATGATGCCGGCCGCGAGCGCCTTCTGAAACGGCTTGCGCAGGAATGGCGAGAACAGCTCGTCCTCTTTGCCCGTGGTCTCGTAATCCCATTCCCCATTGCCGGACCAATCCGCGTAGGTCTGCGGGTCGGCTTTGACCGCTTCGATGAAGCGTTTCTTGTTGACACCGCTCATCGAAAACATCACCGAAGCGGACATCATCTCGCTCTTCAGCGACTTGCGCACCGGCGCGCCGGCGCGGGTGGCGATGTCGGCATCGCCGGTTGCATCGATCACCCGCTGGGCGAGGATGGCCTCGCGGCCGGCCTTGCTTTCGGTAATCACACCGCGAATGAGGCCGTGCTCCATGATCGGAGATACGCCCAGGCGGTGCAGCAGGGGTGTGATACCGGCTTCCTGCACCAGCACATCCGCCACCCACTTGAACATTTCGGCATCGAGCGCATGACTCAGGGATTGCGGCTCCGGCATCGCAGCGCCCATGGCCGTCGCGCGCTGCTCCAGTTCAATGCCGATGCCTTCACAGTCGACGGTGCGTTCGTGCCGATACCAGGCAAACCCTTCCACACCCACCTGGGTGATATTGCCGCCGAAACAGCCGTTGCGATCGATCAGGGCGGTGCGCGCGCCGGCGCGGCCCGCGGCGAGCGCTGCCGCGAGTCCTCCGGGGCCGCTGCCCACGACCAGTACATCGGTCTCGAGAATCACATCCAGGGCACGCGCGGCTTCATTGATTTTCTTCATGGCCGCAGATCATGGCTTCGATGGATGCGCGCTGACAACGTATTTTGGCGGCTTCGGGTTTAATTTAATCCTGGTTCCGTAATCATTTTGTAATGTAGTATGCGTAAAAAGCTTTTCGCGGTGGCCGACACGCCGCACTGGGATGACGACGTCTTTTGAGTCGCGCGACCATTTTGAGTCGCATGGGATTTCTTTGGCTTCGGTTAGCCGTGAGAAAACGAATTCATTTTTTCGTGGTCTTTGCCACGAAGCCTTTGGGAGACTCTTTTTGAACAACAACCAGAAACTCGCTTGCGCCATCGCAGCGGTGCTCAGCGCATGCGCGGGCGCGGCGCGCGCGGAAACGGCTACCGACGCTACCGTCTCATCGGGACTCGAGGAAGTGGTGGTGACGGCAACCCGCCGCAGCGAATCGCTTCAGGACGTGCCCATCACGATCCAAGCGATCTCCGGCGATCAGTTGAGACAGCTGAATGTCTCGACCTTCGATGATGCGATCAAGCTTTTGCCGAACGTGACGTTCGCAAACAATGGCCCCGGCACGGGCAACATCTTCATGCGCGGCTTGAGCGCCGGATTCGCGGGCGGCCAGTCGAGCGCGTCCATCGCGCCGTTCCCGAACGTTGCGACCTATCTTGATGACCAATCGATGACGTTTCCATCCCGAAACGTGGATGTCTACATGGTCGATATGGAGCGCATCGAAGTCCTGGAAGGCCCGCAGGGCACCCTGTTCGGCGGCGGCGCGGAAGCCGGCGCGGTGCGCTACATCACCAACAAGCCGAAGCTGAACGTGACCGAGGGCAACGCCAATGCCACTTACGGCGTTACGGCCGGCGGCGACCCCAATACCAGCGTGAACGCGACCATCAACTTGCCGCTGATTCAGGATACCCTCGCGGTGCGCGCGGTCATCTATAACGACCGGCGGGGCGGATACATCGACAACGTGCCGAGCACCTTCACACGGCAGAACAGTGATTTAGGTGCCTTCTACACCGGCATCACGCCGGTGGGCGGCATATGCCCGAATGGTCTTCCGGCAGGTGCAGGACATTGCGTTCCGGCCAATAGTCCGGTGGCGAATAACTTGGCGCTCGCGTCGGACAACCAGAACCCGATCACTTATAACGGCATTCGTGTCTCTGCGCTGTACGAGATCAACTCGGATTGGAATTTGCTCATTGCGCAGAGTTATCAGAACATGGAAGCGGATGGCACCTGGGTTCAGTACCCGCTGGGTTCGGACTTTCAGCCGCTGCAAAACGATCAAGTAACCGCGTTTTCCCCGGCCTTCGACAAGGACAAGTTCGAGAACACCGCCTGGACGCTCAACGGCAAGGTCGGCCCGCTGAACCTGGTGTACACGGGCGCTTACCTGGACCGCCATATCGATCAGCAGGCTGACTACTCCAACTACTCGCGCGCAGCCGGCGGCTTTTATTACGCCTGCACGGGCGGCTCGAGCTTGGGGTCGGGAACCACGCCGAGGTGCTATTCACCGGTCAGCTCCTGGCGGGATCTGGTGGCGAACACCCACCAGACTCACGAAGTCCGCGTGAGCACACCGGACGATTGGCGCGCGCGCGGCATCGTTGGCGCGTTTTGGGAAGACTTCAAGATCAGAGACGATATGAATTTCAACTACAAGACCATCCCGTCTTGTACACCGGCCAATCTTGCCGCGGCTCTCGCCCCGGGCGGGGCGCCCTGCGTGGCCAACATCGGACCGGCGCCCGGCTCGACCGCGAGTGACCCATCGGCGCGTAGCGATGCAACCGCGTTCGGCGAGGATCTGCAGCGCGGTTACAAACAGACGGCCGTCTTTGGTTCGGTCGATTTCGACATCATTCCGAAGGTGCTGACGGTGACAGGCGGTACCCGCTGGTATCGCTATAGCGAGTTCCAAACCGGTTCCCAATACGGGACCAACGGCAGCTGCGTGAATATTCCCAACACGCCGCTGGGCTGCACGACCGACACCCACAACATCAACGCCGCCAATCTCAACAAGGTATACACCGGCTTTCGCAGCCGCGGCAACCTGACCTGGCACATCAACCCGGACACCATGGCGTATTACACCTTCTCGCAGGGCTTCAGGCCCGGTGCATTCAACCGCACGGTCAGCGGCGTGGCGGTCGGGCCCGATGGCAAGGCGCAATTTGAAAAGCCCAGCGGCTATGCGCCGGATTCCTTGACCAACAACGAGATCGGCCTGAAATCGGAATTCTTCGACCATCGCATCTTGGTCAATGCCTCCGTGTATCACATGAATTGGGATAACGTGCAGGTGCTGTTCTTCAATCCCACCGAATTGGGCAACACCACGTTCGGCACCAATGGACCGAACTACACCGTCAATGGCTTGGAACTGCAACTGGTGGCGCGAATCACGGACGGACTCACCGTACAGGGGTCCAGTTCCTGGAACCGCACCAAACAGACCAATTCCCCATGCTTGATCGGCAACATTCCGGGCACGACCTTTTTTCAACAGTGCATCACCCAGGTCGTGCAATCAGGAAGAGGGTTGCAGCCATTCAGCAATCCGTTCGGCGCCGAGGGCGGAGCGCCGGCTTTCTCGCCATCCAATCAGTTCAATCTGCGCGCGCGCTATGATTGGACGATTACCGACTACAAGCCTTTCGTGATGGCGGGAGCCAACCACATTGGAGCCATGTACAACCAGACGGACACCGCCATCGACGGCAACACGCAGACGATTCCGACAACCACCCTGCTGCGTTATCGCCAGCCGGGCTACACGACCTACGATGCATCGGCGGGAGTGGCGAAGGACAATTGGACCGCTGAGATCTTCGCCAGCAATCTCTCGAACACCAATGCCAGCGTGTTCACCTCATCGGCGCAGTTCATCAAGTCGGAAGTGCCGATTCGTCCGCGAGTCATCGGCCTGACCCTGGGCTACAAGTTCTAGTCTCGTAGGCTGCGGTAGAATCGAAGGCGGGCTTGCCCGCCTTTTGCTATCTGGATCCCTATGGCCTCGACCGCACCCGATCCCGCCCCTTCGCCGGTGGAACTGCAATTTCGCCACGGATGGGAGCACTTCAATAACCGCCGCTATGCGCAGGCGCTGGCCGCCGGCGAAGCGTTGGCCCTGAAGGTGCCTGAAAATCGAGATGCCCTGTATCTGATTGCGCTAAGCCAGCGTTATTCAAACAAAATTCCGGAGGCGCTGGCGACGCTGGCGCGGCTGGAGCTGCATCACCCGGCGTTCAGCCGGCTGTATCAGGAGCGAGGCCATTGCCACGTGGTGCTGAAGGATGCGCCGCAGGCGATCGATGCGTTCTTGCGCGGGGTGAATATCAACCCGGCGCTGCCTGCCAGCTGGAGCATGCTCGAGGGCCTGTACCGCATGACCGGCAATACCGAGAATGCCGGTATGGCCGCCGCGCATGTCGCCACGCTCAAGCGGCTGCCGCCGGAGGTGGTGCAGGCCACGGGACTGTTTTCAGATGGCGATCTGGTTGCCGCGGAAGGCATCATCCGCGCGTATCTGCTCAAGCACGGCAACCATGTCGAAGCCATGCGCCTGCTGGCCAGAATCGCCCTCAAGCGCGATGTTCTCAGCGATGCTGAACTGCTGCTCGAATCCGTCCTGGAACTCGCGCCCGACTACCAGGCGGCGCGCCTCGACTACGCGCAGGTTCTGCTGGAACGCCACAAGTACCTGCAGGCGCGCCTGCAGCTCGACAAGCTCCTGGCGATTGACCCCGCGAACCGGCAGTACCGCACGCTTTACGCCACCGCCTGTGTAGGTCTCGGGGAACACGAGCGGGCGATTCCCCTGTATCGGGAGCTTCTTGCGGATGCGCCGGGCGCCGCCGATCTACATCTGTCGATCGCGCATTCACTCAAGACTCTGGGCCGGCAACAGGAATCCATCGACGCCTACCGTGCCGCCGCGGCCAGCCGCCCGCATTTCGGCGATGCGTACTGGAGCCTTGCCAACTTAAAGACCTATCGCTTCACTGACGATGAAATCGCACGCATGCAAGCGGATGAGTCTGCGCCGGGCGTTGCGCTGGTGGATCGGTACCACCTGTGTTTCGCGCTCGGCAAGGGCTTCGAGGACCGGCATGACTACGAGCAGTCGTTTCGCTACTACGAGCGGGGAAACGCGCTGAAGAGATCGGAGAGCCGCTATCAGCCCGCCATTCTCGAGACCAACACGGCCAAACAGCGCAACGTCTGTACGCGAGAGTTCTTCGCAGGTCGCGCGAGCTTTGGAGTCAAGAGCGCCGATCCGATATTCATCCTAGGCCTGCCGCGCGCGGGATCCACGCTGCTGGAACAAATCCTCGCCTCGCATTCGGCGGTCGAAGGAACGCAGGAACTGGCCGACGTTCCGCGCATGGTGCTCGAACTGCAGGGCCGCGAGCCCGACATGGCCAATCCGCGCTATCCGGCGGCGCTCGCCGACCTGAACGCAGAGGACTTTCTGCGCTTGGGCGAAAAATACTTGACCGACACGCGCATCTACCGCACCGGCAAGCCCTTCTTCATCGATAAGATGCCGAACAATTTCCGGCATATCGGTCTGATTCATTTGATGCTGCCGAATGCCAGGATCATCGACGCGCGGCGCGAACCGATGGCCTGCTGCTTCAGTAATTTAAAACAGCTGTTCGCCAACGGGCAGGAGTTCACGTACAGCATCGAGGACATCGCGCGGTACTACCGAACGTATCTTGATTTGATGGAGCACTGGGATGAGGCGCTGCCCGGGCGGGTACTGCGAGTCTGGCATGAGGATGTCGTCGATGACCTCGAAGGCAACGTACGGCGGATCCTGGACTTCTGTGGACTGGACTTCGAGCCCGCCTGTGTCGATTTTCACAAGACTGAGCGCAGCGTGCGTACCGCAAGCTCGGAGCAGGTGCGCCAGCCGATCTTTCGCGAGGGGCTTGATCAGTGGAAGCATTACGAACACTGGCTTGCGCCCCTCAAGGATGCGCTGGCTGATGCGCAGGTTCGATACCGAAAGGTTTGACCGGCGCAGTTTTGCGCAAAAAATAGATCGCCGATAAACCCATCAATATCATGCCGATGATGCTCGTGCCGTATGCGCTCGCCGTAAAGACTTGAAGCCAATTCAGGTCCACCAATCCGAAGTTGCGCCACACCAGGAGGGCGCAACTGCCCAGATATCCTGAGGCATCGGCAACATAAATCAGAAATCCTGCCGTTCCGACGGTACCGCTGGCGGCAATCAAGCGATCGAACAGCATGGCATTGAACGGTACGTAAGCCATGTACAGCCCCGCGCCGCTCAAGATCATCCATGCCAGCGGCGATAGCAGTCCTGCCTGGAAGGCGAGTGTCGATAGACCAAGCAGCAATAGACCGGCGAATACGACGCCGTGAATGACCAGGAGCGCTTTCACATTGTCGCGCACCACGATAATGACCCCGAGCACGGTGAGTGAAAGCACCGCCACCGGCAACTCGCTCGCCGTGAACACCGCGGCTGCCTGTCCGAATCCGAGTGCGGCCCAGATTTCCGCAGCAAAGTTATCGCGAAAATCCCGGATGGCCGTGGTCAGCACATACGAGAGTACGAGAAGCACGATGCCTACGCCATAGCGTTTTAAGAATTGGGCACGCGCAGCCGAATCCATGGGTGCGCGTCGTACCCGTTCAGCCTCATCTTGAGGACTGGGGGGAGGCAATTGAGACAGTCCCCAGACCGATAGCCCCAGCAATGGGAAAAATAAGGCCCCCGTGGCCGCCGGCATCCAAAACGGGCTGATGTGCCAGCCATCCATCAGCAGTTTGCCGACGGATTTGACCGCCCCTGAGGAGACAATGAAGCTCGCGCACAGAATGGCGCCGAGTACCTCGGAGGTGCGCCGTCCCTCCATGAAGCCGAAGACCAGCCCCCAGATCAGTCCCAACGGCAGCCCGTTTAAGAACATGGCAAACACATTCCAAGGTGCCGGCACCACCGCAAATAGAAGCAGCGCCAGCCATGACATGAAAATGAGTGCGATGATGGCGGCGGCGCGCTTATTCGGCGTGACTTCTGCAATGAATTTCACGCCGATCATTTTTGAAACGGCGTAGCCGAGCACCTGCGCAAGCACCACCGCGATCTTATAGTCGAACGCGAAGTGCCATCCGGGAACCGAGCCAAAGATGGCGACCGAAAATGGCTTGCGGAATGCGTACATTGAAAAGTAGGCCGCAAAGCCTGCCAAGCCCGCAAAGGCAGCGAACAGGATCGGATTGGCTTTTTCGAGCGCTTGATGGAGTTTGCTGTTCACACATCGAGTTTATCCTGAAATGCGCGGCCATCGGTTGGCGGCCCATCTTGGCGGCCCGTCTTGGCGGCCCATCGGAACGGCGCCATAAATCTGTCATGTTGGTGCTGTAATTGAGTGGGACGTCTATATATTCTCCATGATGGGCAAGTCATAAGTTCTCTAACTGCCGTCTCCGGCGCATTTGATCTTGCGATTGTCGGTGCGGGCATCATTGGGCTGGCGTGCGCCCGCGCCGCGGCGCTTAAAGGTCTGCGCGTCATCGTCATTGACCGCGACGTTCAGTCAAATGGCGCGTCGGTGCGCAACTTTGGCTTCGTTACCGCGACGGGCCAGGAGCGTGGCACGGCATGGACTCGCGCGCGGCGCACTTGCGCCATATGGGAAGAGGTGGCTCAGCAAGCCGATATTTCGATTCTGCGGCGGGGCTTGTGGATGACGACGCGCCGGCCGGAAGCGCTGCCCGTCCTTGAAGCGTTTCTGAAGACCGAGATGGGTGAGGGCTGCACGATCTTGAGCCGCGCTGCGGCGCATGCTTTCTGCGGTGAAATCGTGAATCAACAGGTGCAGGCCGTGCTCCGCAGCTCGGTCGATCTGCGGGTCGAATCGCGGGAGGCGATCCCGAAAATCGCAGCGTGGTTGGCGGCGCGCCTGGGTGTCGTGTTCCTGCGCCGGACCACGGTGCTGTCAGCCGTGCCGCCCCGCATCGAAACGTCGCGAGGCGTGGTGAATGCCGGGGCGGTGGTGGTGTGTCCCGGAGATGACATGGTCTCGCTGTATCCGGATCGGCAGCGGCTCGGGCGCATCGACCGGATTCGCGATTGGCGAGGAAGTGGTGACAGATCTTTTTGGCGGGAGTGCAAACTGATGGCCATACGCGATCGCTTCGATTTGGTGATTTTGGATTGGGCGGGGACCACGGTGGACTTCGGATGTCACGCTCCGGTCATTGCGTTGCGCGAAGCTTTTGCACTTCGGGGGGTCGCCATCAGCGATGCACAAGCGCGTCGCGACATGGGCAAGCCCAAGGCGGATCACGTGCGTGCGCTGCTTCGCGATCCCGCTGTCGGCAAGGCGTGGAGCGCGGCCTGTGGACATGCGGCAGGCGATGGTGATGTTCAAGAGTTGATGACGCAATTGGCGCCGCTGATGCGCGATCAAGCGGCGCGCGCGGCGCGTCTCATCGACGGTGCCCGCTCTGCGGTCGAAGCTCTCCATGCAGAAGGTATCAAAGTGGGCTCATCAACCGGCTATACACGCGAGATGATGGCGCCGGTGCTGCATGAGGCGGCGGCGCAAGGCTATGTTCCGGATCATCTCGTTTGTTCCGGCGAGACGCCGGCAGGAAGGCCGACGCCCCTCATGATCTATAAGGCTTGCGCCGAGTTGGGGGTGTGGCCTCTGTCACGCGTCGTAAAGGTAGATGATACCGAGGTCGGCGTCGCTGAAGGCCGGGCCGCCGGTTGCTTCACGGTCGGGATTACCGCGTCGGGCAACGGCGTAGGCATGTCCCAGCAAGCCTTGGCGGCGCTTCCTGCCGCCGATCGCGCGGCGCGCATTGCGGCGGCGGAGAAATCACTTCTGGCCGCCGGAGCAGACGTGACCATCGATACCATCGCCGGGCTTCTGTCGGCGCTCGGCTAGCAACCTAACGCGGCGTGCAACGATCCGAGCTGGTGCTCTGCGTGGCGCAGCACTTCGGAGCAATCCTGCGACGTCATGTGCAGCCGGCCAAAGGAGTTGATGCCGTCCATGTCGACGGAGCGCGGTCCTGGTCTTCGCAAGACGCGGGCCAGCACGACGCTGACCACGAGCACGTCGGTGAGGTCCGGTTCGCTTCTACCGGTGTGTTCAAAATCGCCTTGATCGGCGACGGCCACGCACATCGCCTCATCGAAGCCCCAGTTTTCGAGTACCGCCTTACCGATGGCCGGATGCCAGCCTGCAATCATGTCTCGGAAGGCAGGATTCTGGAAAAGCTTCTCCGAGGTACCCGCCGACCGCACCATGATGTACAGGCGGCCGATGCCGTGCAGAAGTCCGGTTAGAAATGCCTCTTCCGGGCTTACCTTGGAGCGCCGTGCAATGACCTGGCAAATCGCCGCGACGGAAATGCTCAGCTCCCACAAAATGTTCAAATGGTTGGAAATCGAGCGTAGCCCAGGCGCCAGCCGAACTTGTTTGACGGCGAAGGCCATCACCGCGCTCTGCACGGGACGGTGACCCAAACGCGTGATCGCGGCGCGCAAATCGATCAAATGTTTGCCGGCAGGATTGTACGCGGCCGAATTCGCGACTTGCAACAGCCGGGCCGAGAGCCGCGGCTCGGTGCCGACGATTTTGACGATTTCCGAAAGTCTCACATTCGGCTCGGCGAGTGCCTTGCGAATACGCATGACAACATCGGGAAAGGATGGAAGATTGACGGTGCCCTTCGAAACTTCGGTCGCGAGACTGGCGAGGAACGCCAGCGCGAATGATCGCTCCTCGTCGCTGACGGCAACGGCCTCAACCGGCGCAGCGGGCTTCGCGGCAACAGCGGGCTTCGCCGGAGTCGCGGGCCTCGCCGGAGCAACGGGCTTTGTGGGTGCGGTGGACTTTGCGGGTGCCGTGGGCTTTGCCGGCGCAACAGACTTTGTCGGGGCGGTGGGCTTTGCGGGAGCAGCCGTTTTTGCTGAAGCTGATGCTTTCAGTTTGCCGAACGATATTGATGCGAGATTCGCCATAGTAATAACTTTCTAAGGACGGCGCACTCCCTGCCTCTCCTAGGATTTCGGCTACTTTCGGCAAATCTTGACAGAATATTTCAGGGTGTCATCAGGTTAACCCGCAACACTCGAGAGCCTGTCAGATTGCGATTTACCCTACGATTGCTCGAAGGCTGCCATTGTGCGATGCCTTCGACGTGATAAGTGAGATGTGCCGCACGATTGGAAGGACACATCGCTACATGGTGCAGCGCACAACGTTGGTGCCCACGTCCATTGCGGTTTGGCTGCGAGTCGCTCACCATCGAAATGTCTTTCCAATACCAGGATTGAAGGTGCTACCCGAAACCGAGTTGCCTCCGGGCATGCGAAAAAAAGTGACGCTTCTCCCGGCCCTGATTGCCTGCATGGCGCTGCCGGTCCAGGCGGCGGGGGCCTATGAGGTCTACGTGAGCAATGAGAAGTCCGGCGACGTTACGGTGATCAAGGGCAGCGACTTGAGCGTCGCTGCGACCATTCCGGTCGGCAAGCGGCCGCGCGGCATTCACGTGAGCCCCGATGGCAAAACTGTCTATGTGGCCTTGAGCGGCACGCCGGTGCAAGCGCCGCCTCAGATCGACGCTCACGGCAATCCGATATTCGACAAAAAAAAGGGCGACGATGATGATGATGACGCGAATGCGGACAAGGCTGCCGATGGCATCGGTGTCCTGGATGTCGCGACAAAAAAGCTGACCGGCAAGCTCAAGGCGGGATCGGATCCGGAAGAATTTGCTTTGAGCAAAGATGGACGCCATATCTATATCTCGAACGAGGATACAAAATCAGCGACAGTGATCAGCATTGCCGCGGCGAAAGTGGAACACATCATCCCCGTGGGTCAGGAACCGGAAGGCGTCACTACCACGCCTGACGGCAAGCAGTTTTACGTCACCTGCGAAGCCGGCGGCGACATCTTCGTGGTTGATACCGCTTCCTACTCGGCCGTGGCGCATTTCAAGGTGAATGGACGGCCTCGCACCGTGGCTTTTCTGTCCACCGCTGCAATCGGATTCATTCCTTCAGAATCGGCCGGCGAGCTGAATGTCATTGATTCGGCGAATGCGAAGGTGCTGAAAGTCATTACGATGCCCGCAGGTTCCCGGCCAATGAGCGCCAAGTTGTCACTCGATGAAAGCAGACTGTATGTCAGCAATGGGCGCGCGGGGACGATTTCCGTGTTTGACACCCGCAGTTATGAATTGCTCGACACGATCAAAGCCGGACCTCGCCCGTGGGGAATAGCGGTATCGCCTGACGGAAAGTTTCTGTTTACGGCAAATGGACCTTCCAACGATGTATCCGTCATCGATCTGAAGACCAACAAGGAAGTCAGCCGAATCAAGGCCGGCTCGAGCCCCTGGGGCATTGCCATCACTTCCCGATAACGAATACCTGTTGTTCGGTGATGCTGCGGGTAAATCCTTCCTTGAAAGCTCGTGCTCGAAGCACCGCGGGGCCGGTCAGTTTGATCGGCCCTTCATACCGCAGATCGGAGGTGCTCGGCACGCTGCCGTCCAGGGTGTAGCGGATGTCGGCACCGGCTTCGCTCATCGTCAGCGAAATCTCAACCGGTCGTGCAAACGTTCCACCCGGTGGTGAAATCACGGGCGGCGGCAACGCCGGACGTCCCGGCATGCTGTCGATCCACTCTTTCAGCAGCTGCATGCCTTTTTGATCGATGGTTTCTCGCGCCAGTGGCGGCATCTTGATATCGCCTACCGTATTCGCCCGCATATACGCAATCGAGCGCCAAATATCATGCGGTGAGATGACGCGTGGGCGCTCGATGCCCTGATCGATCAACACCGGTCCATCGATCAGCGCCTGGCGGGCGAGCGGCGTGTCATAGCGCGCATCGAAATTGGCCACCGTACCGCCGGGGCGGTGGCACTGCGAACAGTTCGCATCGAGATAGGATCGCGCACGATCTTCCAGCGGCCGGGAAGTGTCATCGGCAGGGGCGAGTGCTGCAAACGATGGCAAATCCGCATCCTTGAAACCCGGCGCGAACAGGCCGAGATGATTCCAGGTGCGCAACTCGTTGTCGGAAACCCCCGAAGGGTATGTGAAGGAGCGGTTCATTTGCCGCGTCTTTACGCCAAGCACGCCGCCGGCATTGGCGGTGTGGCAGGTCAGGCAATCTTGTCTGCTCGGGTAGTACCAGCTTTGTTGATGCACCTCTCCGTCGACCGATCTGATGGGAACGTCCTCGGTTTGACTGCCCGCGAGCAGGTCGGCATCACTGCCATCCGCCCTCCATTTGTACACGGCGCCGTAGACGCCGCCGGCTGAATCGCGCACCAGCAGGCGCGTCTCGAGCCTGCGTTTGGCGCTTGGATTTGCAGCGTCCGTGGGCAGGTCAAAATTCTTGACGAACACCGTGCCTGGGGGAAAGCGCCACTCACCGGTGGCGGAAAAAGTCACTTTCTCGTTGGGCAGAGCAATCCAGCGTGACTTATCGGCTCCATCCGACCAAAAAGCGACGATGAGTTCATAGGGGATCAACTCCTTGTTCGGGATCCGCTTGGGCGTGTCGCTGAAGACGCCGGTTTGAGAGAGAAGCAAAGGGATTCTGCCATCGGCCCGTGACGGCATCTGCAAGTACGGCTTTGCGGCAACTCGCGAAGCGAGACCATATGGGGCCGGCCGGCATGCGCCCAAGACGGCGAGGAACAATAGCGCGAGGCACGTTTTTGCAGCAGTCTTCAATCGGTAGGTGCTCCTTGAGACCAGTATAGTAAGGAATCAACCCATCGTTCGAGGCGTCTATGAAACCTGGTTTGCCCATCCTCTTGAGCGTGAACGGCGGATACGTCGATGCCGCCGGCTATCTGGCGCTGCACGGATTATTTACCACCCACGTCACGGGAAACTTTGTAACGCTCGGCGCCACGTTGGTGCTGGGAACCAGCGGCGCGCTCGCAAAGCTGCTGGCTCTGCCGATGTTCTGCATCGTCGTGCTGGGAGTGCGGCACCTCAGCGTAGCGCTGGTGGCAAAGCGCTTGCCCGCGCTTCGCACCATACTCGGCGTGAAAGTGGTATTGCTGACCACGGGTGCAGCGCTGGCCATTGGGTTCGGACCCTTCGACAGCGGCGACGGATGGGCGGCGCTGCTGACCGGCATGACGCTGGTTGCGGCAATGGCGATTCAGAACGCCATCCACAGAATTCACATGGGCGCCTTGCCGCCCACCACCATCATGACGGGAAATACGATCCAGATCATGATCGATCTCGCCGATCTGATGCGCGGCGTCCCGGCTGATGCGCGCGCGACGATTCATTCGCGCCTGTCCAGGATGTCCGCCAGTGTGACGGCCTTCGCCGTGGGCTGTGCCGCCGCAGCGCTGTTTTATGCCAAGCAGGGCATTTGGTGTTTTGCGATTCCGCCCCTGGTCGCCGCAGGCACTCTGTGGTTAGGCGAATCGGTTCCGGAAAAAATCAAACCCTGATATGTCCCGATTTGCCTGCCGATTTCGATGTACTGGATATGAACCAGCAAATAGGCAGTCAGACGGGAGATATCATGGAAAACACCCTCACGGGTGCTGCGGAGGAATCCCGGCCTCCGGGCGAGCGATCTGCAGTGCAGAACACCAGCCTCAGCACATTGAAACTGGTGCTGCTGTGGCTTGCAGTTGGTCTCCCTCTGCTCTGGGGAGTGATGAAAGCTCTGGAAGACGTCGGAAATCTATCGCGGTAACGGCGCTGAGAAACTCCCCGACTTGAGGCTTAGGCGCGCATTCTCGCGCGCTATAATGCCGCAAGATCTACAATTGGGAAGGGGAGTTTCATGTTGAAATCGATTTTCGCGGCGACGCTCATAATGATCCTGGGTGTCGCGGCAACCGATCCAAGCCGTGCACAAGAAACTACCGCTCCCGCAGCTCCCGCCGCAGCCGCAGCTCCCTCCGCAGGCGATTACGCCAATCCCGACGTGTGGCTGTGCAGGCCCGAGCGCCAGGATGCTTGCGCGGCTTCTCAAGATGCGACCATCGTTGCCGTCAACGGCACACTGACGCGCGAGAAATTTCACGCGGCAAAGAATCCGCCGATCGACTGCTTCTACGTCTATCCCACGGTGTCAAACGAACCGGGCGGCAATTCCGATTTGACCATCACGGGTGCTGAAAAGTTGGTCGTGAATGCGCAATTCGCGCGCTTTGCGGCCAAGTGCCGCCTCTTCGCACCAATGTATCGGCAAGTGACCCTGACGGCGTTGCGCGCGATGATTGTGGGGAAGCCCATCCCGGTCGATCGCGAGCTTGGATATAACGATGTGCTCGCGGCGTGGAATTATTATCTCGCCCACGACAACAAAGGCCGCGGCGTCGTGCTCGTGGGTCACAGTCAGGGCTCGGGAGTTTTGACGCGATTGATCAAGGATGAGATCGACGGCAAGCCTGTCCAAGACAAGGTGATATCCGCGATCCTGATGGGGACCAGTCTGCCGGTGCCAAAGGGCGCCGATGTTGGCGGCGCGTTCAAGCATCTTCCGGTTTGTCATGCGAACAGCCAGATTGGCTGTGTCATCGCCTTCGCGGATTTCCGCGCCAACGTGCCTCCCCCGGCCAATTCGCGTTTTGGTAAAGCCCCTGAGGGAATGCAAGCGGTCTGCGCCAATCCGGCCGCCTTGGGCGGCGGTTCTGGTGTGCTCGACGCTTATTTGTCCGCCGGCCGCATTTCCAACGGTTCCGACGGTCCGCGGGAACCCTTCGACTGGACTGCGCCTGCCAAGCCGATCGACACTTCCTTCGTCAAAGTGCCGGGTTTGTTGAGCGCGGCTTGCGTGGCGGATGAACACGGTTCCTATCTCGCGGTGAGCGTTCATCCGACTGCGAGCGGCGCACGCACCAATGACATATCCGGCGACGTGGTCGTTAACGGCCAGGTACTGGAAGACTGGGGTCTGCACCTGATCGACGCAAATCTCACGATGGGCAATCTGGTTGCCATCGTCGGCGACGAGACCAAGGCTTATTTGGCGAGGGCCAAGAAATGATGCGCGGTCGCTTCGGTTTGACGCTGCGCATGGACAATTGCATTGATCAAGATAACGCTAGGCGATGACTGGGTAGACGTTGAGCCCTATCTCGATCAGGCGCTCGAGTTGTCGGGAGCTGAGCGCGACGCTTACGTAGATCGGGTGGCGTCAGAGCAACCCGGCATCGCAGTCGCGCTCAGAGACTTGCTGGCCGACCGCGATGAGCTCGACTCCAAGGGCTTTCTCGAAGAGCCTGTCATGGCATTGACCGACATTTCACTGGTCGGCCAACAAGTCGGCGCTTACACAATCGATTCGCTCATTGGACGCGGTGGTATGGGCGAGGTATGGCTTGCGCTTCGCAGCGACGGTCGCTTCGAAGGCAAATTCGCGATTAAGTTTCTCGACAGCTACACCACCTCGCCTCTTGCGCTCGATCGATTTCGGCGCGAGGGGCGTCTGTTGGCGCGCCTATCCCATCCGCATATCGCGCGGCTCGTCGATGCCGGCGTCACGTCCTCCGGGCGTCCCTATCTGGTCCTCGAATACATAGACGGGGAGCGCATCGATAGCTATTGCGGCTCGCATTCGCTCGGTGTTGAGGCTCGAGTGCGGCTGCTGCTGGACGTGCTGTCCGCCTTGGCACACGCTCACAGCAACCTGGTCGTCCACCGAGACCTCAAACCCTCCAATGTTCTGGTGACCGGTCAAGGCGTCGCAAAGTTACTCGATTTCGGCATCGGCAAGCTGCTCCATGCGGATACCGACGGCGATGGCGGATCGACGTCCACTCGTCTGGAGGATTCCGCACTCACTCCAGAATATGCGGCGCCTGAGCAGTTTTTGGGAGAGCCTGCGTCCACCGCCACTGATGTTTACCAGCTGGGTGTGCTGATGTTTGTCCTGCTGGCGGGCCGCCTGCCGCTGGCAACGCCAGGAACCACTCGAGCCGAGCGCATCAAAGCCGCTCTCGACAGCGAACCGATGCGGATGTCCGTTGCAGCGGCATCGGAGTCGCGCAAAGTACTGCGGGGAGACCTGGACGCCATCGTATCGAAGGCGCTGCGCAAGCTGCCGCAGGAGCGCTACGCCACCGCGGCAGCGCTCGCGGATGACCTGAAGCGGTATCTTGGCAACGAACCTGTGGCTGCGCGAGCCAACTTGCTTGGCTATCGCATGCGAAAATTTGTCCGCCGCTACCGCGGAGCGGTGATCGGCACGTCAGCGGCGATATTGGCGCTCATTGCCGCCGCAGGTTTCGCGCTGTTACAAATGCGCGAGGCGCAAATCCAGCGTGATCTATCGCAGGCGCAGGCCAAACGGGCGGAGGTGCAGGCTGAGTTTGTTACGCTGATGATGTCGACCGTCGGCGACAAGCCGGCCACCGCTGAACAGCTGCTGGACGCCGGCCGGCAACTGCTCGATAAGCACTACGGCAACGATCCTCGATTCCGGGCCACCGCCATGCTCAACCTATCGGCCCGTTATGCGGATCTTGGGCTCACGACCAAGGCGCATGCCCTCATGGAAAACGCCGACTCGCTGGCCCACCAGCTGAATGATCCGATGCTGGTTGCGGGATCGCAATGTGCATTGGCAGAATCGGAAATGGAGCTGGGCCATACGGATGCCGCGGTGGCGAGGGTGGCGGCGGGGCGCGCCGCATTGCTGTCGGTGCCGAATGCCGACCCGCGAATCGCCGAGGACTGCGCCGCTGCGGAGGCGGACCTCAGCGATGCGCAGGGCAATCCGCGCGCCGCCACGCAAATTGCCGAGAAAGCACTGGCATTGCTGGAGCAAATGGGGGAAACCCACGACATGCGCTACCCATCGCTCCTGACCCGGATTTCGGATTTTTACAAGGCGGCGGGCGATACCCGCAGAGGCTTCGAATTCGGGGAGCGGTCGCTGGCCGCATTCGAGAACAATGGACTGGGCGATACCGATCAATCCATGACAACCATGCACAACATGGCGTCCAGCTTAAGCGGCGTCGGCGAAGCCAAAGCGGCGTGCGCGCGCGAGCAACAAGTCATCTCGCGGCTGCAGACAACCGGCAGGACCATCGTTACTCCCATGGCGGTTTTTCATGGCAGTTGCTTCCTCAAAGCCGGTGATGCCGCCACGGCTTTGTCATGGTTCGACAAGGGTTTAAAGGTGGCGCAGGACGAAAACGATGCGTCCCTGCAAATGCACGCACGGGTGTTTCGCGCGAGGGCGTTGATTGAACTGAAGCGCTTTGACGAGGCGGCCGCTGAACTCGATGGAGTCGCCGCACAGTCGAAGCAAAACGTGGCCAAGAGCGGTATATACGCCGCGCGCGGACAAATCGTCCGCGCCCAATTGCTGCTGGCTCAAGGTCGGCCGGAGGACGCGCAGCGCACGCTGGATCCGATGCTGCCGGAGCTGCGGGAGCCCAACGGCCGGCAGCGGACGCTTCTCCCGGGGGCGTTGACAGGGTCGGTCAAGATTGCGATGGCGCAAAAGCGCTATCCCGAGGCGATCGATTTGGCGAACGAACTCCTCAAAGAACAAATACGTCGCGCCCGCGACCCTGCCATGAGCGCTGATGTGGGCGAGGCCTCGCTGCTGCTCGCGCTGGCCAAGCAAGCGATCGGCGATCAGAACGGCATGCGCGAGGCTGCGCGCCAGGCGGTTATTTCGCTGACCGCGGGTTTGGGCGCCGATAATGCGCGCACGCGTGATGCGATGCATCTGCAATAAGGCAATATCAAGGATCAAATAGTTTGCGAAGGATCCCGCGACACCCGATGCATGGCCTCCTCGAAGGTCGCCACGCGCTCGGCGCCCAAAAACCGCGGCCGCAACCTGGCGAGGAATAGCGCCGGTTGCTCGCGCAGATCGCAGAGGATGAGCTGCGTGCCCTCGGCGCTGGCCTGGCGGACAAATGCTTCCAGAGCGCTCGCGCCGCTCGAATCGATATAGGGGACGAGTTCCATTCGCATGATGATGATGTTGGGTGTGCGGCCTGTGCGGCGCAGTGTATCGAGCATGTCGCGCGCCACGCCGAAGAACATCGGACCCGCAAAGCGAAACACTTCCACACCCTTGGGCAGGGAGGCGCGCTGCGAGGGGTCATCGATGCTGAGTTCATCCGGCAACAGACCTGCTGTTTCGCTCATTCGCGCCATGAAAAGCAGCGACGCCAGCGTGACGCCGACGCCTATGGCGACCGTTAGATCGACGAGGACCGTCAGCCCAAAGGTCAGCAGCAATAGTGCGCGCTCTCCGGCATTCATCCTCAGCAGGCTCTTGAAGCGTTCTACCTCGCTCATTCCCCAGGCGACCATGAGCAGGATGGCCGCCAGCGCGGCCATCGGTACGTGCGAGATCAATTTGCCGGCAACCAGCAAGAAGGCCAACAGAAACACGGAGTGGTAGATACCGGCCAGCGGCGTGCGTCCGCCCGCGCGAATATTGGTGGCGGTTCTGGCGATGGCCCCGGTTGCCGGCAGGCCGCCGAACAAGGCAGAGGCAATGTTGGCGACTCCCTGTGCGACGAGTTCCTGGCCCGAGCGATGGCTGTACCCGGTCATGCCGTCCGCAACCGTGGCTGACAACAAAGCTTCCATGCCGGCCAAAAAGGCGATGGTAAATGCGGGGGGCAGCAGGTGCTGCATCATCGCCAATGAGATCTCAGGAATGTGCAGGGGGGGTATTCCCGTGGGCATGGCCGGGAAGCGATCGCCTACCGTCGCGACGGGCAGATGCAGTAGCCCAACTGCGAGCGAGGCCGCCAGAAGCGCGATGAGGAACGCCGGGAGCTGCGGCGCGAATCGCCTCAGCAGCACGATCATGATCAGCGTTGCGCTGCCGACGCAGAGGGCCGGGACGCTCATCGAACTGAGGGCGCCAAGGTAGACTTCCCACTTCGCAATGAACTCGGCAGGCACCTTTCCGGCCGTGAGCCCGAAAAAATCCCCCACCTGGCTCGAGGCGATGATCACCGCGATGCCCGCCGTGAAACCGGTGACCACCGGCATCGGAATGAAGCGGATCAGCCGGCCGACGCCCGAGTAGCCGGCGGCAATCAAAATGAATCCAGCCAGCAAGGTCGCCAGAATCAAGCCGGCATACCCGTGCACCGCGATGATGCCCGCGACGATGACCACAAACGCACCGGTTGGACCGCCGACTTGCACGCGCGAGCCGCCGAGCAGCGAGATCAAAAATCCGGCTATGATCGCGGTGACCAAACCTTGATTGGGCGAGGCGCCGCTGGCGATGCCGAGCGCCATGGCGAGGGGCAGCGCCACGATGGCGACCGTAAGACCCGCGAGGATATCGTTGCGCCAAAATTTCTTGACCTGGCCTTCGCGCCAGGCAGTGATGAGTTTCGGTGTAAACGCGGCCCAAAATTGCCGGGATGGAGGCGTTGCCACTGTCAGATAGACGCTAGCGCACGTGCATGTTCGACCGCCCACGCGGAGAATCCGGCGCAGAGCACGCCGATTGCGAGAAACATCACGGCGAAGAGCTTTTCTCGATTCACGAGATGCTTCGAGTCCATTGGGGCGATGAGGAACGGCTCACCGTGCGTAGTCTCACTGATGCAGCTGGTGCGTACGATGGCCGATTTCAGTGCATGCGCTTGAGAGTCGGCGGCCGCGGCGCCGCGTGCCGCCTCCCATTCGCCGGCATCGATTTTGCCGTCGTGATTTTTATCAAATCGCGCGAGCAATGCCGTCTGATCCGATTTCCATTGACGCAGCAGCGCCGCTGACGCGGCATCGCTTGATTCAATCTCAGAATTTGAACGCAGTTCGCCGGTTACCGATAGTTGGTCGCCGACATGCAGCAGCTTCTCGTTGTATCGATAGAGGTCGCTGCTCATGAATCCGCGTGAGGCAACCGGCGGACCCCCGGGGGAGGGCGAGTCTCCATACCAAACATCATGGCTGGTGGGTGTAATTTCGGCATTGACGGGCCCGACCAGACATTCACCATCCGCGTCGGCCAGCACAAAGGGCGTAATACTCGTCGCGCTGTCAATGGTGCGCCACGTCGTTTCTCCCTTGGCATTGCGCTGCTTCTCTTGCACGTTGTAGCTCCACCAGACGCAGGGCCGTAAGCTAAGCGGGGAGACGGTCGCGTCGGCTTCGGCCGCCTTAGCTCGTCCGAATACCTTGACGTAGCCCTGCGCGGCCGAGCGGATCTTGACGAGCGGGGTATCCTCTAGATACCGGTCGCGGCGGATGCTCGCGGCGAACTTATAGAGCGCCCAGCAGGCGACTGCGGCCAGGACCGCAGCGGCTTCCCAGAAATGCAGAATGTCTGAGCTTCGCATATCGGTCTGCGACATCCATGATCAGCGCGCGAACAGTGCCTTCACGTCCACGTCGGATTTTTGGTCGCTCATAAACTCCAAAAGTTTGGCAGGGTGAAAGTCTCCGAAGCTGGCAATCAGCACATCGGGAAAGGTCTGAAGGCGGACATTGTTCGCGTTTACCGAATCGTTGTAAATCTCCCGGCGATCCGCGATGGCCGTTTCCAAGCCGCTGATCCGCGCCTGCAATTGGCGAAACGCCTCGTTCGCCTTCAGGTCAGGATAGCGCTCGGCGACGGCATAGAGCCCACCGAGGCCTGCCCGCAATTCCTGTTCTGCTGCGCCGACTGAGTTCACGTTGCCCGTCGTGCGTGCGGCATCGACGGCGTTGCGCGCCTTGGTCACTCGCTCCAGGGTATCGCGCTCGTATTCCATGTATTGGCGGCACACTTCCACGAGCTTCGGCAATTCGTCATGCCGCTGAACCAGCAGCACGTCGATGTTGGACCAAGCGAGCTTGACAGAGGCGCCGACCCGCACCAATCCGTTATAGACACCGACCACATAGGCAAGCAGCGCCGCGACCAAAAATGCCAGAACAATGAGGGTAATCATGAATTCGCTCCCTTGTTGGCGCGAATTCTAGCCGGACGGCGGGCGAATACACAGTCCAGCGCCCGCATACTGTGAGGCTCGTCTCTGTAAGCCATGTCTCTGCCCACGAACGCGTCCGCTTCCGCGGCCTCAGCCGCCTTTCTTGTGCTCCGCCTGCCAGCTGGCGATGGCTGCCATGGTGTTCTCCACATGCTTGTCCGGGCTCAGCGCCGTGTACTCATAAATGATCGTGCCGTCAGGGGCAATCACGTACGACGTGCGGTTTGTGTACGATGTGAAAAATATCGTCGCATCATAGGCTTTGGAGATTTTTTTATCGGCATCCGAGGCCACCGCGAATTTGTTGCGGCATTCGCTCACCGAGAACCTGTTGAGTGTGTCGATGTCGTCGTGCGACACGCCGATCACCGTGGCGCCCATGGCTTTGAACTTGTCGGTGGCCTCCGCAAACTCATGTGCCTCGACCGTACAGCCTTTGGTAAAGGCCGCCGGATAAAAATACAGCACCACCGGCCCGTTTTTGAGCGCATCGGCCAAGGAAAACGTAAACGGTTTTCCGGCAAGCGTCGCTGCAGTCGTGAAGGCGGGTGCCTGAGCGCCGGGCTTCAGGGCTGCATACAGGGGTGACGCGATCAGGAAACAGCCCAGACCGAGAGTCATTGAACGCCACATGGTTGTCGACCTCATATGTTTAAAGTATTGCGGGTGTCGAAAAGGTTCGCCTCAATGCGAAGCACCGCACCGAGCGGGCGGGGAGGACTTGGTCTCCGGTTTGGCGGCCGCTGTGTGCAGTGTACCCTCAGCCGCCAGCTGATCATACGCCACCTGCTGAAGCGCGCCGACTTGTGTGCCCGAGAGGCCCAGTTCGAAGCCCGAACATTCATTCGCGCCGAGCGAACGGGGATCACGGCCGGTGATGCTGCCGAACAACACCAACGCCTCCAGATAATAGCCGTAGGTGCTGGCGTGATAGGCGTCGTAAGTCCACAAATTGATTTTATCGGCATCGATTCCATCGTAGGGATTTGAGTCGGCAACACCCGTGTGCATGGCGCGCACCCAGGCATCACCCACGGGCACCACGGTAATGCCGGGTGTCCCCGCAGCCGCCCGGTCATATCCGTCACGAACATCGTGGGCCATAGCCTCGACAGGCTTGCCGTACCACGCGCCTTTGGGCAGATAAACCTGGTCGGCCCGGGGCCAGGTTGCCATGATGCGAACATCCACTTTGGCATTCTTGCTGCGCAGGAACTGCGCCATCTGCCGGACGTTCGCCGCCAATAGGGTCGGATCGCCGGGTCTCTTGGGGTCCAAGGTGCTGAATCCGTGCATCACCACGGCATCCCAGGAGCGTTGACCGATGATCTCGAGTTTGTGGTCCAGGTGCCAGTCGATGCCGACGCCCGGTTCGGTTTCGAGATAAACGTCGTACGACAAGCCGGTCTGTGCGGTAAATGACTTGAACAAGGCAGGCACGCCGCCTTGGCCGGCGCTGTTAAGATCGGTAACGCTGCCCGGACGGTAGTAGCGCACCGGCGAGCCATAGGCGAAGGTGAAGCTGTTGCCGATGAACAGGATGCCGGCGGCGAATGTATGACCGGCGATGAGCCACAGGCCCAGGGCCAACGCCCACTGGGTGCGCCAATAGCGGCGATGTAATATTGGCACGATGATATTGTCGATCCCCACCACTCACATGTTGCCACTTTAGATTATGCGACACCACCCAAAATGAGCAGAGACGACGAGGATCGCATCCTGCACGGTCTGTATTACTACCGCGAGAATATCGATGAGGATGTGCAGGTTTCGAGCGAGCAGTTGCTGTGGCTGGCGATGCATCCTTTGCGGGAGGGCGATGTCTGGCACAAGGAGGGCAAACTTCAAAGTGTCGATGCATCCGAGTTTCCTGAAGAAATCCGCGCCAAGCTGATCACGGCAAAACTCGAACTGCCGCTGCGCTATCTGCAGTACCGGCGCCTGATCACTTATGCGAGACGCAGCGACGGAATGCTCTATGCGGCCGTCACGTTTGCAGGCGCGGATCGCGCCATCCGTCTTCACACACGACGGGGCCGCCTGGACTTGTGGTACCGGGAGCACAGAGATGGCATCGCCGGCGTCACCATCACCATCTTGATAGCATTCATCACCGCGTTGATCACCGTTCTCGTGCTCAACAAGATACTCAGGCTCTAGCCGCCGCTGCCGCCTTCGCATAGTCGACTGTTTCGCACTCTCATTTTCGTTATGTCCTGCCGCGACGCCGCCATATCACGAGTCGCTGCCGCAACATTTGCCTCGTTGTTTACATAGTCGCAGCGGGCTTGATAATTGAGACATGCGTCACTGGTGTTATGGTGACTGTCGCTATTTCTAGACGCCGTAAATAGCTGAGAATGTTGCGCATTACTTGCTGTTGTAGCAAATGGAAGAACGCAACATGTCACGACGATACCGGCTCTCGCATTGGTTACTGACCGCAGGCGTGCTTGGCGTCGCGCTGTCTCTGATAGCGTCCAGCCACTTCAGCCCCAGCACCCCTGCGGCGAATACCGCCGCTGCGCCGGCTGCTGCCGCAAAGCCGCGGACCGCGACCTCGTTGCCTGCACACTCGAGTGTCGCGGCGAACTTCCCCCGGCGTCGCTACATCGTGCAATCAGGCAGTGCCGAGATGGCTCGAGACGCCGTGTTGCGCGCCGGCGGCGTCGTCACCGGCGATCTCAGTGTGATCCGCGCTGTCGCAGCGTCACTCGATGCGCATGAGATGGCCGCGTTGCGCGCCGAACAGGTGGCACAGCTGCACATCTATAATGACACTGCCGTGGTTGCGAGCTCCTTGGGTGCGCTGCCCGAAACCTACTATCCCAGCGAATTAGATGCCGCCAATTTGCATGTCGGCGGGATGACGGGCCGAGGCGTCACGGTTGCAGTCCTCGATTCCGGGTTATGGAATCAAGAAGGGCCGCTGCAGAACGCACCGGGCGGAATTGGTCGCGTGCTGGCACAGTACGATGT
>Ga0193726_1000247_pt1 | contig 70321 bp, 69 predicted proteins | sample H2c1metaG_FD_144928 | JGI IMG/M metagenome (GOLD analysis project Ga0193726, IMG submission 144928) | Soil microbial communities from a riparian zone of the East river system, Colorado, United States - H2c1 | ecosystem: Environmental > Terrestrial > Soil > Riparian zone | place: USA: East River... | reverse complement strand
CATGCGCGAACTCGAGCGCCGGCATCCCACCCCGAGCTTTTATCCCGCCGGCCACGGCGCAGCCGATGCGCTTGCGTGGTGGGCGGAAAAGACGATGTTCAGCCCGGCTGCCGGTATCCTTTTCGCCAAGAGACCCGAGGCGTTGCCCGAGGGATTTCTCGAAGACCGGGCCAAATTCTCCGGCCGAAATATCGATCCGGCCGCGATGATGGCGGCAGTACCGAACCTGCTCGATCAGTTGCGCGCGCATTTCGATTGGCTGAATCAGCTGCTGATCGACGAGCGCTCATTCCTGCAGGGCGCTGCCGCTAGCCTTGCCGATCTCGCCGCCTACCATCCGATTTGGTTCTTGAAGCAAAATTTCGGGCCAACCGCGGTGCCGCTCGACGGCTTTCCAAGGCTGCTGAGTTGGACCGAGCGCATTGCCGCAATCGGCCATGGCAGGCGGAGTCCAACGACCTCGAGAAAGGCGCTCGATGCGGCGAGAGACGCTACGTCGATCGCCAGCGTAATGCCCGATCCGCGAGATCCGATCGGCCGGAAACCTGGGCAGACAGTGACCGTCACGCCGGATGATACCGGACGCGACCCGGTCGTCGGCGAGTTGGTCGCCTCGGGCGTCCATGAGATCGTCATCCGACGCAACGATCCCGCGGTCGGAGAGGTCTCTGTGCATTTCCCACGCGCCGGTTTTGTCGTGACGTCGGCCTGACGGCAAACCCGTGATCAACGAGCGCGTCGTAGACCAAGGCGGAGGTGACGCATGTATTACCCGATAATCAGACAGTGCATCCAGGCCCTGAAGAACCTCGAGACCTGGCTCGACAAGGCCGAACAGCATGCCGCGGCAAAGGGCTTCGACGTCGGCGTGCTCCTGGCCAGCCGCCTTGCCCCCGACATGAAGGATTTCGTCTACCAGGTCCAAAGCGCCTGTGATTACACCAAAGGCGCTGCCGCCTGGCTTTCCGGGCGGAAGCCGCCAAGGCACGAGGACAGCGAGCAGACGATCGACGAGGTTCGCGCCCGCATTCGCAAGACCGTCGATTTCGCGGAGAGCGTTAGGGAAGCACAGTATGCCGGCGCCAGCGAGCGCAGGGTTAGCCTCTCCTGGGGGCAGGGCAAGATGATTGGCGGTGAGGACTACCTGCTGCAGGTGGTCGTCCAGGACGTCTATTTCCATGTCTCCATGGCCTACGCCATCCTCCGCCACAACGGCGTCGACATCGGCAAAAGGGACTTTCGCGGTCCAATCAACTGGATCGCCGCCTGACGCTCACTTCTCACCGACCGGTTCGCGGCCCTTGCTTCGTTTGGAATGACACAACCTGTGCGTTTATGACGGGTAGCGATCCTTGATGCCCGGTCGGCGTGTCATGGTGGTGCTCACGTTCATCCCCGGACGTGACGTGGCAGTGTCCGAAGTTTATTTTGGCGGGCGGCTTGGGTGGATGCAGGCGGGGGTATCGTCTCATGGGTTCTCTGACGATCTCGATAGCGTCGTTGTTGACGTGGGGGCTTCCCGTGCTCGCGTTGTTCGGCGCGTTGTGCGCATTCGTTACAGGACTCTGGGTTACAGGTCGTGATCCTTCGCGTTCTGCATATCCTGATGTTGCTTTGCCTGATTGCGGGTGCGGTCGTTGGCCTGCAATTCCTGGACAAGACGCATTACCTCTCAATGGAGGTTCCGCTCGCCTCCAGCGCCGGCTTGTGCTGGCTCCTGGCGGCGGCTTTGTCCCTTTGTGACAGTTGGTCGCCGCCACCTCTGCGCACGGCCCAGTGGCAGAGCTTCCTCAATTGCTATGCAGCGTACATGACGAGCTACGCGGTGCTGGCAACCGGCTGGTCCACGGCGCTCCCTGCGAATACCACGGTGTGGCAATCTTGGGGTCTGTGACCCGACGCGAGCCGAGTCCTGCTGACCGGGATCCGTACGCCAACCGTGGCAGAGTCGAAGTGAACCGCGGCAACGTGAAGGAGATCGCAATGGAAGACCGTGACATTCGCGCGGCTCTGGACCTCCATTGGGCGGCGTCCGACGCCAACGACTTCGAGGTCGAGCACCAGATCTACCGCGAGGACGCCGTGCTCGAGTATCCGCAGTCGGGCGAGCGCATGCGCGGCCGGCGCCATATCCAGGCGTCCCGCACCGCCCAGCCGAACCGCAAGCGCTTCGCGGTGCGGCGCATCCTGGGCGGCGGCGACCTTTGGGTCAGCGAATTCGTCCTGACCTACGACGGGCAGCCGTCCTATGTCGTCAGCATCATGGAATTCAAGGATGGCAAGGTGGCGCGCGAGACCCAATACTTCGGCGATGCATTCGAGCCGGGGCCGTCACGCACCCAATGGGTCGAGCGGATGCGCTGAACTGCGAACGGAGGAGTAGGAGTATGGCGTCCGACACGCTTCGAGAGGCGAAGATCCCGCTCACCCACGGCGCGGGGGCAATGCCCGCCCTGGGCTTTGGCACGCTGATACCGGATCCCGTCGTGACCCGGGAGGCCACCAAGGCTGCACTGGAGGTGGGCTTTCGTCACTTCGATTGCGCGGAACGCTACCGCAATGAAGGGGCCGTCGGCGATGCCATGCAGGAGGTGTTCAAGTCGGGCGCGGTCGCGCGCAAGGACGTGTTCGTCACCACCAAGCTCTGGAACAGCAATCATCGGCCTGAGCGGGTCAAGCCCGCCTTCGAGGCGAGCCGGCGGCGGCTCAGGCTCGACCATGTCGATTGCTATCTCATCCATACTCCCTTCGCCTTCCAGCCGGGCGACGAGCAGGAGCCGCGGGATGCGCGCGGCCAGATCATCTACGATCCCGGCGTGACCCTGGCGGAGACGTGGCAGGCGCTGGAGCGCCTGGTGGACGAGGGCCAGTGCGGGGCGATCGGCCTGTCGAATGTCGATTTGCCGAAGCTGCAGGAGGTCGTCGACGCCGCGCGAATCAAGCCGGCGGTCGTCGAGGTCGAATCCCATCCCTATCTCCCGGAATGGGACCTGCTCGAATACTGTCAACGGCAGGGCATCGTGCTGCTGGCGTTCGCGGCGCTGGGGCATGCCATGGAGCCGCGGCTGCTGGATGATCCGGTGATCACGGCCATCGCAAAACGCCTCGGCAAGACTCCGGCCCAGGTCGTGCTCGCCTGGGCGGTGCAGCGCGGCACGGCTCTCCTGACCACGTCGGTCAAGCCCGGCCGCATCCGCGAGAACTTCGAGATTTCGCGCCTGCCGGAAGACGCCATGCAGGAGATCCGCGACCGCGTCGCGACCAAGATCCGGTTCAACAGCGTCGTGCAGACCGGTGTGCCGGGGTTTATTCCCAGCGGTCGGTGAACGCAGTCGTCGCATTGATAACATTCCCCGAGCGAAGCCGCCCCTAGGGCGGCGTAGTCGAGGGACCTTGTCTTGTGGTCGGAGCAACTGAACAGGTCCCTCCGCTGCGCCTCGCTGCGCTCGGCTCCGGTCGGGATGACGGAGTTTTTGGCCATTTACGATGGCCTTGGAGTGAGGGAGGTTGCGCGCGCTGTCGATGCCACTCACCGGTCTCTCTTCTGGCTAGTCCTACGCTGATGTCCCGCACCTTTCCCGCCGACTTCTGGCGCCTGTGGTCGGTCGGCCTGATCGCCTCGGTCGTGCGCTGGATCGAGACGGTGGTGGTGGGCGTGGTCGTCTACCGCGAGACCGATTCGCCGTTCCTGGTCTCTGTGGTCACCATGCTGCGGCTGCTGCCGATGGGGCTGTTCGGCGCCTTTCTCGGCGCCGTCGTCGAGCGCTTCGACCGGCGCGTGATGCTCGCCGCCATGATGGCGCTGCTGGCCGCGACGTCGGTCGTGCTCGCGGCCATCGCGGCGCTGGGGACGCTGCAGGTCTGGCACCTCGCCGTGGGCGCGCTCGTGAACGGCTTCGGCTGGCTCACCGACAACCCGCTGCGGCGCACCATGATGGGCGACAGCGTCGGCCGCGAGCGCATGTCGACGGCCATGGCGCTCGATGTGGTCGCCCAGAATGTCAGCCGCATGATCGGCCCCACCGTGGGCGGCGTCGTGCTGGTTGCCGGCGGCATCGAGGGCACCTTCCTGCTGTGCGCCGGCCTCTATCTTCTCGCCGTCGGCGCGACGCTCGCCGTGCAGAGCCACCTGCCGCCGGCGGCGCACGCCGGGCCCGTGCTGGCGCGCGTCCGCGAAGGCATCGCCACCGTGCTGGCCAACCGCCGGCTCGCCGCGATCCTGGCCGTCACGGTGGTGTTCAACATCTTCGGCTGGCCGTTCACCAGCATGATCCCGGTGATCGGCCGCGACCAGCTGGCGCTCGGCCCCGAAGGCGTCGGCCTGCTGACCAGCATCGACGGCGTCGGCGCGTTCGCGGGCGCGCTCGTCCTGGCGTGGCGGCTGGCGCCCCGCTTCCACGCGGCGTGGCGCTCTACCAGGCGGCCCTCATCGCCTTTGCGCTGGCCCCCGGCGTCGTGCCCGCGTCCGCCGCCCTGCTGCTGACCGGGCTGGCGGGCGGCGCCTTCGCCACCCTGCAGGCGACCCTGGTCTATCTCGCGGCCCCCCTCGAGATGCGCTCGCGCATCATGGGCGTGCTGTCGGTCTGCATCGGCACGGGACCGATCGGCTTCCTGTGGCTGGGCTGGCTCGCCGACCGCATCGGCGCGCCGGAGGCAACGGCGGTCACCGGCGCGCTGGGGCTCGCGCTGCTGCTCGCGTTGCGGCCACTGTGGCGAAGGATCTAGGGAGCGGCTAAAGCCGGCGGCCGGCAATCGTCGCAGGGTGAAGATATGAAGCGCACCGGAGAAAAGAAGGATCCCTTCAGCGCGTTGGTTGAGGCGATCGTCCGCGCCGATGTCACGACCGCCACCGCAATGCTTGCGGCTTCACCGGATTTGGCGCGGCAACGCGCCGTGCAGGGCGCAGATCGTCAACAAGCGGAGGACAGCTTTTTCGAGGAAATCACGCACTACATGTACGAGGGCGATAGCGCCCTGCACATGGCGGCAGCGTCATACCAAAAGGAAATTGCCGCCGATCTGATCGCCAAAGGCGCCGACGTCCGCGCAAGGAACCGGCGCGGTGCCGAACCACTCCACTACGCCAGCGACGGCGTGCCCGGCTCCCGCCGATGGGACCCGTCGGCCCAGGCGGCAACCATTGCAATCCTGATAGCGGCCGGCGCCGATCCCAATTCGCTGGACAAGAGCGGGGTTGCGCCACTGCACCGTGCTGTTCGAACGCGCTGCGCCGCGGCCGTTGAAGCCCTTCTTCAGGGCGGAGCCGATGTGTCCGCCAGAAACAAGAGCGGTTCCACGCCATTGCTGCTGGCCAGGCAAAAAACCGGTCGAGGTGGTTCGGGCTCAGCGGAGGCGAGAGCCCAGCAGGAAGAGATATTGCGCCTCCTGCAGGCGCACGGAGCGACTTGACGGTCGCGAAGACCGGTTCGGCGGCACCAAACAACACTTGACAATACTTAAATGACACTTAAGTTCCTTCCAAAGCAGGAAAGGACTTTTGTCATGCCTGAACTCACCCCCGGTCCGGAGAGCCAACCGCGCTACCATCGCGAGCTGGTCCATCCGCCGCTGGCCCCGGACGCCGCTCGCATCATCGGCGGCTGGCCCGAGGTCGATGCCGCGCTGTTCGACGACGGCCGCAGCGCGGCGCCGGCTTTCCCGCTGGAACTGTTGCCGCTGCCGTGGCGCGGCTGGGTCGCCGACACGGCCGCGGGCGCCGGTGCGCCCAGCGCCTACGTCGCGCAGGCATTGCTGGCGGCGGTGGCCGGGCTCAGCGGCGCGGGCGCCGTCGTCCGCCTGGCACCCGCCTGGACGGAGCCGCTGGTGCTGTGGCAGGCGCTGGTCGGCCGCCCGTCGAGCGGCAAGTCGCCGGCGCTGGCGCCGGTGCGCGCCTTGCTCGCCACGCTGCACGAGGAACTCGATGGCGATGCCGAGGGCCGGAAGCCCTTCGTCCTCCTGGGCGACGGCGCCGCAGAAACCCTCGCCGACGCGCTGGCCGGCGCGCCGCGCGGCGCGATCCTGTGGCGCGACGAGCCGTCCGGCCGCCTCGCCTTCCTGGACGACGGCGCCAAGGATCGCTCGCGCTGGCTCGAGGCGTGGCAGGCGGGTCCCGTCGTGCTGCGCGGCGCGCGCGAGGTCGCGCGGCACGAACGATGCCCGATGAGCGTGCTGATCTCGATCCGCCCCGACCGGCTGATGGCGGCGCTGGGCAAGGACGATCCGCGCAAGGACGACCCGCGTCGCGACGACGACGGGCTCGCGGCACGGCTGCTCTATGCCTGGCCCGATCCGCCGCCCTTCCGCCCGGTCGCCGAGCGCCGCCCGGCGCGCGACGAGCAGGCGCTCGACCTGCTGCGCAGCATCAGCCGCGTCGTGCGCGCGCGCGCCGATCCCCTCGTGCTCGCCCTCGATCCGGCGGCCGCCAAGGCGTTCGACGGCTTCCTGGCCGACCTGCACGCGCTGGCGCGGCACGCCGAGGGCCTGGAGGCCGACTGGCTGGGCAAGGCCTCCGGCACCGTGGCGCGTCTGGCCGGGATCCTGGCGCTGCTCGCCTGGTCGGGCAGCGGCGTCGGCGGCGCGCCGGGCAAGGTCGGCCTTGAATCGATGGCGGCCGCGGTGCGGCTGTGGTCGGACTTCCTCCATCCGCATGCGCGCCTGGTGTTCGATCGCGCCGGGCCGACCGACCGCGAGCGCCAGGCGCGCCGCGTCGTGCGCTGGCTCAGGGCCCATCGCCTGGCCGAGGTCTCGCGCGAGGATGTGCGGCGCCACGCGCTCGGGCGCAGCCTCGACGCCGATTGCACCGACCTCGTGCTCGAGCGTCTGTGCGCCCTGGGGGCGCTCCGGCCCCGGATGCTCGTGCTCTCCGCCCAGGGCGGCCGGCCGCCGCGGCGCTGGGAGGTCAACCCGGCCTTGCTGGCCGCCGAGGCCGGAGACGAAAAATGAGCGGCGGAAAGGGCGGAAAGGGCGGAAACCCCGAATCACTGGGAGATAGAGCCCTTTTCGCCGCCGGCGCGAAGCGGCGGAAACCGGCGGAAACCCTCTACGGCTATTCTGTTCTGTCGTCCTGACAATGGGGTTAGCCGACCTTCTCCTTCACCCCGGGCGCCACCGAGAGCCTGGCCTTGGTCTTGGCCTTGACCTCCTCGACCGTGACGCCATCGGCCAGCTCGACCAGCGTCACGCCGCCGTCGCCGTGCTTGTCGACATCGAAGACGCCCAGCTCGGAGATCACCATGTCGACCACGCGGCGGCCGGTCAGCGGCAGGGTGCATTCCTGCAGGAGCTTCGAGGCGCCGTCCTTGGAGACGTGCTCCATGGTGACGATGACCTTGCGCACGCCGGCCACGAGATCCATCGCGCCGCCCATGCCCTTCACCATCTTGCCCGGGATCATCCAGTTGGCGAGGTCGCCGTTCTCCGCCACTTCCATGGCGCCCAGGATGGAAAGGTCGATATGGCCGCCGCGCACCATGGCGAAGCTGTCGGCCGAGGAGAAATAGGACGTGCCCTTGAGCTCGGTCACGGTCTGCTTGCCGGCATTGATGATGTCGGGGTCGACCTCGTTGTCGAGCGGGAAGGGGCCGACGCCCAGCATGCCGTTCTCGCTCTGCAGCGTGATGTCGACATCCTCCGGCACGTAGTTCGACACCAGGGTCGGGATGCCGATGCCGAGATTGACGTAGTAGCCGTCCTTCAATTCCTTGGCGGCGCGCGCCGCCATCTGATCGCGGGTCCAGGCCATCGCTCTCTCTCCTCAAGCCTTGCGAATGGTGCGTTGCTCGATCTTCTTGTCGTAGGGCGCACCGCAGAGGATGCGATTGACGAAGATGCCGGGCGTGTGGACGTGGTCGGGATCGATCGCGCCCACCGGCACCAGTTCCTCGACCTCGGCGATGCAGAGCTTGGCCGCGGTCGCCATCATCGGATTGAAATTTCGCGCCGCCTTGCGATAGACGAGGTTGCCCGACGCGTCGCCCTTCCAGGCTTTCACCAGCGCCAGATCGCCGACCAGGCCGCGCTCCATGACATATTCATGGCCGTCGAAGACCTTGGTCTCCTTGCCCTTGGCGACTTCGGTGCCGACGCCGGTCTTGGTGTAGAAGGCGGGAATGCCCGCGCCGCCGGCGCGGCAGCGCTCGGCCAGGGTGCCTTGCGGGTTGAACTCGATCTCGAGCTTGCCTTCGAGGTAGAGCTTGGCGAAGGTCTTGTTCTCGCCGACATAGGACGAGATCATCTTCTTCACTTGGCCGGTCTCGAGCAGCAGGCCGAGCCCTTCGCCGTCGATGCCGGCATTGTTGCTGACGCAGGTCAAATTCTTTACACCCGAATCACGCACCGCGTGGATCAGCTTGTCGGGAATGCCGACCAGCCCGAAGCCGCCGCACATCACCATCATGCCATCGTGCAGCACGCCCTCGAGCGCCGACTTGGCATCCTCAAAAACCTTGTTCGCCATCACCCCATCCTTTCCTCCCCAGCGAAGCTGGGGAGGTGTCGCCGTCATACGGCGACGGAGGGGTCATGGGCAACAGCGACTCTGTGGCTCATGACCCCTCCGACCGCTTCGCGGCCACCTCCCCTCGCAAGCGAGGGGAGGGAAACTCAGGCCGCCTTCTTCCCGTGATGACTATGAAGCTTGGCGCCGAGCACGCGGCGGATGGCGTTGAACTCCGGGCTTGCGACGTCGCGCGGGCGCTGCAGGTCGAGCGCATTGTCGCTTTCGATGCGGCCGGGGCCGGGGGTCATCACGACCACGCGGTTGGCCAAGAAGATCGCCTCCTCGACGGAGTGGGTGACGAAGACCACCGTGAGCTTGGTGCGCTGCCAGATTTCCAGGAGCTCGTCCTGCAGGCGCTCGCGCGTCATGGCGTCGAGCGCGCCGAACGGCTCGTCCATCAGCACCAGCTCGGCGTCGTTGGCGAGCACGCGGGCGATCGCCACGCGTTGCTTCATGCCGCCGGAGAGCTGGTGCGGGTAGGCGTTGGCGAATTTGCCGAGGCCGACCAGCTCGATGAACTTGTCGACCGTCTGCTTGACCTGCGCACCCGCCAGGCCGCGGGCGATGGGGCCGAAGGCGATGTTCTCGCGCACGCTCAGCCACGGGAACAGCGCGTAGTCCTGGAACACCATGCCGCGCGAGGGATCAGGCTCGGCGATCGGCTTGCCCCACATCAGGGCCTCGCCGGACGAGGGCTGCTCGAAGCCCGCCATGATCCTGAGCAGGGTCGACTTGCCGCAGCCCGACGCGCCGATCAGGCAGACGAACTCGCCCTTGGCGATCGAGAGGCTGGCGTCGGAGAGGGCGTGGATCGTCTGGTCCTGCAGCTGGAAGACCTTGGAGACCCGCTTGATCTCGACGATGGGGCGGGCCGCGTCAGCCATGATGGTTGGGGCTCCAGCGCAGCAGCCGGTTGCCGATCAGCACGACGACGCGGTCGGAGAGGTAGCCCGCGACGCCGATCACGATCATGCCGCAGATCACCAGCTCGGTGCGCGACAGCGTGCGGCCGTCCATGATGACGGCGCCCAGGCCCTGCGGCACGCCGGTCATCTCGCCCACCACGATGACGAACCAGGCGAGCCCCAGTCCCAGTCGCAGGCCGGTGAAGATGGCGGGCGTCGCGGCCGGCAGCACGACCTTGTAGAACTGCGCATTGCCGCGGCAGCCCAGCATCGAGGCCGCCTCGAACAATTTTGGATCGACCGAGCGCACGCCGAAGACGGTGTTGAGCAGGATCGGATAGAACGCGCCCAGGCAGACCAGCGCGAAGGCCGACTTGGCGCCCAGCCCGAACAGGATCATCGACAGCGGCAGCCAGGCGGTGACCGGGATCGGCCGCATGACCTGCAGGAAAGGATCGAGCAACATGCGCGCCGTCGGCATGCGGCCGACCATGATACCGATCGGCAAGGCGAAAAGTGCCGCCAGCGCGAAGCCGCCATAGACCCGGCTCATCGACGCCAGGAGATGGGTGAGCAAAGTCCCCGAGTAGGCATCGTCGTAGATGCCGCCCACGGCGAAGTCGACCATGTACTCGGCGACCGCGTAGGGCGTCGGGATCAGCAGGGTCCAGCGCTGCGTCGTCGCCACCTGCCAGAAGGCCAGCAGCAGCAGCGGCACGATCAGCGCCAGGACGATGGGTTTTGCGCGGCGCCACGGCGACTTCGGTCGGCCGGCGGAAACAACCGCCGGCTCCGCGCCCGTGTCGAGGCTGGCGTCCGCGATCGTCATGGGACCTAGCTGCTGCCGAGCTCGTTGGAGAAAGTCGGATTGAGGAAGGTGTCGAACTTGGGCAGGGCGCGGATCTGCTTCAGCTCGAGCATCTGCTGGGCGTAGGTCTTGGCCTGGCCCTGCACGGTGCCGTCGAGCTTCCAGACATACTCGACATTGTTGGCGCCCAGCGCCTGGTCGACGGCGGCGCGGTTGGCGCCGAGCTTCTGCACCGTCATGTCCGTCACCAGGGGCTTGTTGGCCATCATGAACTCGACGGCCTGGCGATGGGTCTTCAGCATGGTCCGCACGAGGTCGGGGTTCTTGGCGACGGTGTCCTCGTGCGTGCCGAAGATCATGTTCAGCCCGCCCATCGGCGTGCTGTACGGATATTCGACCAGCTGGCCCGCGCCCGAGGTGATCGACAGAGCGGGGCCGGGCTCGGCGCCGACATAGGCGTCGACGTCGCCGCGCGCCAGCATGGCCGGCATCTCGCCGAACGGCACGCGCACGGCCGTGATGTCCTTGATCGACAGGCCCTCCATGCGCAGCCGCTCCATGATGAAGACCTCCTGGGTCGAGCCCGGCCAGATGCCGACTCGTTTGCCCTTGAGGTCCTTGACGGTCTTGATGTCGGAGCCCGCCTTGGAGATGACGCCCATGCCCTTGTTGGACAACGCGCCCACGACGACGACGGGCTCGCCCACGGCGCCGCCCAGAATGGCGGCGGCGATGCCGAAGGTGCCGAAATCGACCGACTTGGTGACCACGGCATTCTTGCCGTCGGTCGGGCTGTCGAACACGATGATCTCGATCTTGAGGTCGGCCGGCGCGAAGCGCTCGTAGAAATAGGGCGGCATCGAATGGACGAGGCGCAGCGCGCCCATCTTGACCGTGCGAGTCTCGGCCCGCAGGACCGACGGAGCGGCGAGGCTGGCGGCGGCAAGGCCCACCCCGGCGAGTAGACGGCGACGCTGGATCATGAAGGGGCCTCCCGGCTTGGTTGCCCACCGGCTCGCAACAGCCGTGCCAAGTCCGGTCAGCCGAGCAGGAGAAGCTGTTGCGTCAGCTGGCCGTCGGCATCGCGCAGTTCATGCGTGATTGTGAAATGGTCGCCGCCGGCCACCGGAATCAGCACCCCCGGCAGGTGCTCGGCGGCCCGCTTGGCGTGAAGCTGGCGGCTGTCGCCGACCAGGGGCGGCAGCTCCGCCGTGCCGTAGGCGATGGCCAGCGGCTTTTTGATCATGGGCAGGCGCAAGGGCGACAGGGTCTCGATCTCGGTGTCGGTCAGGCTGAGCTTTTCATCGAGATAGGTGTCGCGGATCGGCCCCAGCTCGAAGACGCCGGAGATCGAAAGGCCGGCGCTCACGCGGGCATGGCCGAGGCAGGCCGCCGTCAGATGGCCGCCGGCCGACCAGCCCGACAGGACGACCTTGCCGGTGATGCCGTGTGCCGGACCGTTCGCGGCCAGCCAGTCGAGGGCCGCATTGATCTCGGCCACGATCTCGCTGAGCGAGGCATCGGGCGCCAAGGTGTAGCCCGGCAGCGCCGCGGCCCAGCCGTGCGCAAAAGGTCCGGCGATCATGCTGGCGAACTGGTCCTTGCTGTTGCGCTGCCAGTAGCCGCCATGGATGAAGACGATGCAGGGCGCATTCGGATCGGCGGCGGGGAAGAGGTCCCACATGTTGCGCTCCCGGGGCCCATAGCGCAGGTTGAGATGCTTCGCATGGGCTTGCCGGAACGCGGCCGATGCCGCGATGCGCGCTTCGTTGAGCGCGGGGCTGTTCTTGACCGCGTCCGAATTGTTGTAGGCCGCATCGCGTTCGGCGCGGCTCATCATTCCCCAGTTCATTTTGCTCTCTCCACGATCACGATCGCGATGCCCGCGATCACCAGCATCGTGCCCAGCACCAGCGGCCAAGTCACGGACTCGCCCAGCAGGACGACCGACGCGGCGATGCCCAAAAGCGGCGTGCCCAGCATGCCGAGCGAGCCGGTGACCGGCGGCAGCGCGCGGGCGACGGAGACGGCGGCCCAGGTTCCGGTCGGGCCGGCGAACACGCCGATATAGAAGAGCGCGATCCAGAGATTGGGCTGGCTGAAATCCAGATAGCCGCGGGGCTCGAAGACGAGGGCGAGAATCCAGAGCAGGATCGTCGCCACCAACATCTGCCAGGGCAGCACGTCGAGCGGCTGCAGGCGCCAGCGATGCCGACGCGCGTGCAGGACGGCCAGCGCCCAGCTGAAACCCGCCAGCAGGAGCCAGGCGTGTCCCTCGACGACGGCGCGATCGCTCCAGTCGAAGCGCAGCGGATCGATCAGCACGACGATACCCAAAAGGCCGAGCAGGGCGCCGGCCACGCCGCGCCAGCCCACAGGCTCGCCGACCATCAGCGACAGCGGCACCATCCACAGCATGGTGGTGTAGGCCAGCACGCCCGAACGGCCCGGCGGTACGCTCTGCACGCCGAGATTGGCGAAGGCGAAGAACAAGGTGAGCTGGAAGGCGCCGACCGACAGCACGATCGGCCAGTCGGCGCGGCCGGGCCAGGCGAGGCGCCTGAGCGCTGCCAGCATCACGAAGGCGGCGAGCGCTGATAGCGTGGCCCGCGCGGCGGCCAGCCACACCGGCGTGCTGGCCGACAGGCCGATCTTGATGGCCGGCCAGGTCAGCCCGAACAGCACGACCGTCGCGCCGAGCTGCAGCCACGCGACGCGCGGGACGCGCGCGGTATCCGCGACGGTCATTGCTGCTACGCGCGCTTGGCTTCGGCCGTGGTGAGCGGCTGCGGCAGGCGCGACAGCATCTCCTTGGGAACGACCTGCCAGAAGTGGTCGAGACAGCGGTTCCAGTCGTTCAGCAGGCGCGCGCCCAGCGGCGACTTGGTCTCGGCGACATGCTCCTCGACCAGTGCCTTGAGCACCGCTTCCCAGTGTGGATGATCGACGCGCTGGAAGCTCACGGTCTCGGGGTTGACCTTGAGGGTGAACAGGTTCTCCGGGTCGTAGACGAAGGCCATGCCGCCCGTCATGCCGGCGGCGAAGTTGACGCCGAGCGAGCCCAGGATCACCGCGGTGCCGCCTGTCATGTATTCGCAGCCGTTCGAGCCCACGCCCTCGACCACCGTGTCGGCGCCGGAGTTCCTGACGGCGAAGCGCTCGCCGGCGCTGCCCGAGGCGAACAGCTTGCCGGCGGTGGCGCCGTAGAGGACGGTGTTGCCGATGATGGCGTTGTGCTCGGGGACGAGCTTGCTCGACACGGTTGGCTTCACCACGATGGTGCCGCCGCTCAAGCCCTTGCCGACATAGTCGTTGGCGTCGCCGAGCACCTCGAGCTTGATGCCGCGCACGGCGAAGGCGCCGAGCGACTGGCCGGCGGTGCCGCGCAGGCGCACGGTCACGGTGTCGGGCTGCAGCTCTGCCATGCCGTACTTGCGCGTGATCATGGCGGAGAGTCGCGTACCCACGGCGCGATGAGTGTTCCGCACGCTGTACTGGAGCTGCATCTTCTCGCGGTGGGTGAAGAGCGGCTGGGCGTCGCGGATCATCTGGGCGTCGAGCGTGTCGGGCACCTCGTTGCGTCCCTTGACCGTGCAGTGCGCCGCCTCGCGGCCGCCGTCGGGCCGGGTCAGCAGCGCGTTGAGGTCGAGGTCGTCGAGATAGCGCGCACCGCGGCTCACCTGTCTTAGAAGGTCGGAGCGGCCGACGACCTCGAGCAGCGAGCGATAGCCGAGCTGGGCCAAAATCCCGCGCACCTCCTCGGCGATGAAGCTGAACAGGTTGACGACCTTCTCGGGCGTGCCCTCGAACTTGGCGCGCAGCTTCGGGTCCTGCGTGCAGACGCCCACCGGGCAGGTGTTGGAATGGCACTGCCGCACCATGATGCAGCCCATGGCGACCAGCGAGGCCGTGCCGATGCCGTATTCCTCGGCGCCCAGCATGGCCGCGATCACCACGTCGCGGCCGGTCTTGATGCCGCCGTCGGTGCGCAGCAGCACCTTTTCGCGCAGGCGGTTGAGCGTCAGCACCTGGTGCGTCTCCGACAGGCCCATCTCCCACGGGATGCCGGCATACTTGATGCTGGTCTGCGGCGAGGCGCCGGTGCCGCCGCTATGGCCCGACACCAGGATGACGTCGGCCTTGGCCTTGGCGACGCCGGCCGCGATGGTGCCGATGCCCGAGCGCGCCACCAGCTTCACCGTCACCCGCGCCTCGGGATTGATCTGCTTGAGGTCGTAGATGAGCTGCGCCAGGTCCTCGATCGAATAGATGTCGTGGTGTGGCGGCGGGCTGATCAGGGTCACGCCCGGAGTCGAATGGCGCAGGCGGGCGATCATCTCGCTCACCTTGACGCCGGGAAGCTGGCCGCCTTCGCCGGGCTTGGCGCCCTGGGCGACCTTGATCTCGAGCTCGCGGCAGTTGTTGAGATATTCCGCCGTGACGCCGAAGCGGCCCGAGGCCACCTGCTTGATGGCCGAGGAGGCATTGTCGCCGTTGGAGCGCGCCTTGTAGCGCGCCGGGTCCTCGCCGCCCTCGCCGGAATCCGACTTGGCGCCGATCCTGTTCATGGCGATCGACAGCGTCTCGTGCGCCTCCGGCCCCAGCGCGCCCAGCGAGATGCCGGGCGCCACCAGCCGCTTGCGGAGCTCAGTGATCGATTCGACCTCGTCGATGGCCACGGCCGCGCGGTCGGTCTTGAAGTCCAGAAGGTCGCGCAGGTTGATCGGCGGAAGGCGGCGCACCTGCTCGCTGTACTTGCGGTACTTTTCATAGGATTCGGTGGCGACCGCATCCTGCAGCATGTGGATGAGGTTGCCCTCGAAATTGTGCCGGTCGCCGCCGCGCCGCGTCTTGTAGAAGCCGCCGATCGGCAGGGAGACCACGTCCTCGTCGAAGGCGCGGGCATGCTGCTCGGCGATCTTCTCCTGCACGCCGCGCAGGCCGATGCCGGAGATGCGGGACGGCATGCCGGGGAAGAACTCGGCGACCAGCGAACGCGAGAGGCCCACCGCCTCGAAGTTGCAGCCGCCGCGATAGGACGACAGCACCGAGATGCCCATCTTGGACATCACCTTGAGCAGTCCGTCGTCGAGCGCCTTCTTGTAGTTGGCCAGGCATGCGCCGAGCGACAGCTTGCCGAACAGGCCGCGGGCGTGGCGGGCGGCGATCGTCTCCTCGGCGAGGTAGGGGTTCACCGTGGTGGCGCCGACGCCGATGATGACGGCGGCATAATGCACGTCGAGGCACTCGCCCGAGCGCACGTTGAGCGAAGTGAAGGTGCGCAGCGACTGGCGCACAAGGTAGGAATGCACGCAGCCCGCCGCCAGGATCATCGGCAGCGCCGCACGGTCGGCATCGACATTGGCGTCGGTCAGCACGATGTGCAGGCAGCCGCGGCGCACTGCTTCCTCGGCCTCGTGGCAAATGCGCTCGAAGGCCTGGCGCATGACATCGAGGCCGCCTTTTGGATCGAAGGTGCAGTCGATGCGCGCGGCCGACTCGCCCATGTACTTGCGCATCGCCTCGAACTCGGCGTTGAGCACGATGGGCGACTGCAGCGAGAGCATCTCGCTCTGCTCGGGACTTTCGTCGAGGATGTTGCCCAGATTGCCGAGCCGCGTGCGCAAGGTCATGACATTGCGCTCGCGCAAGCTGTCGATCGGCGGGTTGGTGACCTGGCTGAAATTCTGCCGGAAGTAATGGTGCATGCCGCGATAGGTGTCGCTCAGCACCGCGAGCGGCGCGTCGTCGCCCATCGAGCCCACGGCTTCCTTGCCGTCCTCGACCATGGGATGGAGGATCATTTCCAGATCCTCGATCGACCAGCCGGAGGAGAATTGCCGGCGGCGCAGTTCGTCCGACTGGAAATGCTCGGCGGCCGGGGTGTCCTGCTTAATCAAAGAGTCCAGCTCGACGGTGCGCGTCGTCCAGCTGGCATAGTCGTGCGTCTCCGCCAGCATGTCCTTCAGCTCGCGGTCCTTGTAGAGCAGCGGCTGGTCCATATCGACGGCCAGCATCTCGCCAGGGCCCAGGCGGCCCTTCTCGACGATCTTGGCCTCGTCCTGCGGCACCATGCCGGCTTCGGAACCGGCGATCAGAAGCTCGTCCGATGTGCGCACGTAGCGCATCGGGCGTAGCCCGTTGCGGTCGAGGCCGACCAGCGCCCACTTGCCGGCGACGGCGGCGATGGCGGCCGGGCCGTCCCACGGCTCCATGACGCCGTTCACATAGTGGTACATGGCGCGGTGCTTGGCCGGCACGTTGGGGTTCGATCCCAAGGCCTCGGGGATCATCATCGCCTTGACCATCGGCAGGTTGCGATGGCCGCGCACCAGAAGCTCGAACACGTTGTCGAGCGCCGAGGAGTCCGACGCGTCGGGCTGGATGATCGGCTTCAGGTCCTCGATCGAGCGGCCGAAGCCGTCATGCTCGAGCCGCGCCTCGTGGCTCTTCATCCAGTTGACGTTGCCCAGAAGCGTGTTGATCTCGCCGTTGTGCGCCAGCACGCGGAAGGGCTGCGCCAGCTTCCATTGCGGAAAGGTGTTGGTCGAATAGCGCTGGTGGAAGATGGCAAACCGCGAGGTGAAGCGTTCGTCCAGAATGTCGGGATAGAAGGCCGACAGGTGCTCGGCCAGGAACATGCCCTTGTAGACGACCGACCGGCAGCTGAGCGAGCAGACGTAGAATTCGGGAACGTTCTCGGCCAGCGCCGCCTTCTCCATGCGCCGCCGCAGGATGTAGAGCTGCTTCTCGAACTCGCGGTTGTCGAGGCGGGCATCGCCGCGGCCGATCAGAATCTGCTCGATCTCGGGCCGCGTGGCGTTGGCCTTCTCGCCGATCACCGAAATGTCGACCGGCACCTGGCGCCAGCCCAGGATGGTGTGGCCGAAGCGCAGGATCTCGGTCTCGACGATGGTGCGGCAGCGCTCCTGCGCGCCCAAGTCGGTGCGCGGCAGGAACACCATGCCGACGGCAATGCGTCCGACCTGTGGGGTCTCGCCGCTCGAATCGCGCACGTGATCGCGGAAGAAGTCCTGCGGGATCTCGACATGGATGCCGGCGCCGTCGCCGGTCTTGCCGTCGGCATCGACGGCGCCGCGATGCCACACCGCCTTCAGCGCATCGATGCCGGCCGCCACGACGTCGCGGCGGCGCTTGCCGTCCAGCGCCACGACCAGGCCGACGCCGCAGGAGTCGATCTCCTGGGCGGGGTTGTAGCCGTAGGCGGCGGTGAGCGTGGCGACACCGGCGCGGTGGTCGCGGATGTATTGCTCGGGGTCGAAATGATCGAACATGGCGGAGATCCTCTCCCGTTGCCTTCCCCCTCCGCCCTCCGGGCACCTCCCCCGTATGACGGGGGAGGCAAGATCTTCTCCTCCCCCGTCATACAGGGGAGGTGGCCCGAAGGGCCGGAGGGGGAGGGCGACGCGACGGGTGCGTGGTTAATCCGAAAACAGCTTCCCGGCCTCGGCCCAGTTCTCTTTCTTGATGTCGGTCAGGATGATCTGCACGGCGTCGGGCGTGCAGCCGAGCGCGCGGCAGGTGCCCTCGGTGAGCTCCTTGGCGAGCTTGCGACGCTGGTCGAGCGTGCGGCCCTCGAACATCTGGACGTTGATCATCGGCATTGGCTCTCTCCCTTCAGTTCTTGTGGTCGATCGAGACGTAACCCGGCTGCGACGCGACGCGGGCCAGCCAGGCACAGGTGTGCGGATAGTTGTCGAGGTTGAAGCTGCCCTCTTGCGCGACATGCGTGTAGGCATAGAGCGCGATATCGGCCAGGCCGTAGCGGTCGCCCACGAAGTACTGATGGTGGCCGAGATGCTTCTCCATGACGCCAAGTGCTGCGTAACCCTTCTCCATCCGTCCCGGCAGCTCGAGCTCCTGCAGCGGCGTCAGCTTGTCGAAGAAGTGGCGCCAGAAACGCACCGTCGCGATGAAGGGCTCGTGGCTGTACTGCTCGAAGAACATCCATTGCAGGGTCTGCGCGCGCGCCAGCCGGTCGGCCGGCGCGAACTTCGTTCCCTCGGCCAGGTACCAGAGGATCGCGTCCGATTCGGCGAGGTACGTTCCGTCGTCGAGCTGCAGCGCCGGAATCCGTCCGTTGGAATTCTTCGCCAGGAACTCAGGCGTGCGTGTCTCGCCTTTCATGATGTCGCATTCGACCAGCTTGTACGGAAGACCGAGCTGCGCCAGCAGCAGGCGGACCTTGTAGCCGTTGCCCGATCCCATGAAGTCGTAAAGCGTCAGCATCGCCGTCTCACTCCGCAGCAACGAGTTGGTTGGCCATCGCCTTGCTCGCCAGGTACGAATGGATGCGTTCGGCGGCGTCGCGGCCGTCGCGCACCGCCCATACCACCAGCGAGGCGCCGCGCACGATGTCGCCGGCGGCGAACACGCCGTCGAGGCTGGTCATCATGCTCTTCCAGTCGATCTTGAGCGTGCCCCAGCCGGTGACGCCGAGATCGGGCGCGTCGAGCATCGTCGGCAGGTCCTCGGGATCGAAGCCCAGCGCCTTCAGCACCAGCTCGGCCTCGATGTTGACGTGGCTGTTGGGGATCTCCTGCGGCGTCTGCCGGCCGGTCGAATCGGGCATGCCGAGATGGATGCGCACGGAGCGCACATGGCTCACCTTCTCCTTGCCCAGGAACGCCTGCGGCGCCGAGAGCCAGACGAACTCGACGCCTTCCTCCTCGGCGTGCTTCACCTCGCGCTGCGAGCCCGGCATGTTGGTGCGGTCGCGGCGATAGAGACACTTCACCGACCTGGCTCCCTGGCGCACGGCGGTGCGCACGCAATCCATCGCCGTGTCGCCGCCGCCGATCACCACGACGTGCTTGCCCTTGGCATCGAGCGCGCCCGAGTCGAAGTCGGGCACCGCATCGCCCAACCCGCTGCGGTTGGAGGCGGTGAGATAGTCGAGCGCCGCGGTGATGCCGGGCAGGCCGACGCCGGGGGCTGCGATGTCGCGCGCCTTGTAGACGCCCGAGGCGATCAGCACCGCGTCGTGACGGGCGCGCAGTTCGGCCAGCGAGACGTCGCGGCCGACGTCGCATTCGAGATGGAAGGTCACTTTCGAATCGCGCAACAGCTTCTCGCGGCGCTGCACGACTTCCTTCTCGAGCTTGAAGTTGGGGATGCCGTAGATCAGCAGGCCGCCCACCCGGTCGTAGCGGTCGTAGATCGCGACCTGGTAGCCCTTGCGGCGGAGCTGCTCGGCGGCGGCGAGGCCGGCTGGCCCCGCACCCACGATGCCGACGCTCTCGCGCCGCTCACGCCGGGGCAGGATCGGCTTCACCCAGCCCTGGTTCCAGGCGGTGTCGGTGATGAACTTCTCGACCGAGCCGATGGTGACCGCCTCGAAGCCCTTCTCGATGACGCAGTTGCCTTCGCACAGCCGGTCCTGCGGGCAGATGCGGCCGCATATTTCCGGGAAGTTGTTGGTCGCCGAGGAGAGCTCGTAGGCCTCCTCGATGCGGCCCTCGGCGGTGAGCTTCAGCCAGTCCGGGATGTTGTTGTGCAGCGGACAATGGATCTGACAGAACGGCACGCCGCATTGCGAGCAGCGCGCCGACTGCTCAGCGGCCTTCTCGCGCGCATAGTTGGAATAGATCTCGTCGAAGTCGCGACGCCGCTCGGCCGGCGGCCGCTTGTCCGGCATGGCCTGGGGCGTGCCCACGAACTTCAGCATCTTCTCGGCCACGGAATATCCTTCCAGCCAAAGTGTGAAATTTTATTACGCAAGAAGCGCGCCGACCGCGCTAAAGCTGCGTTTCGGCGTACTGTAGAGCATGAGGTCTCTATAAGTCAATATAGTTGACCTATTTAAGGAGGATTTCTACCGTCTCCAAAGATGATCTATCGCAGGATTCTGTTACAGCAATAATTAGGACAGATTAAGGACTATACTGCGTAAGGTATCGCCCCGAGCCTGCCCGTTGGGAATTCTTTCGTACCGCTACAGGGGGCGAAGACGCTCCCGATCCGGGACGAGTGCGCCGTGCCGCGACAGGATCGAAAGCGGCCGTCGTCGATGTGTTGGGAAATGGACATGATTGCCGACGTCTCCATGAGAATGCCGGCAGACATACGCCACAACATTGCTCAGTTCTGTCAAGCGGCAGGAGCGGCGCGCAAAAACCTCGTGCTGAGGAGGGGCGCCCTCCTCAGCACAAGGTGAATAGTATCTGCGGAAGACTCCGGCGTCTTAGGCCGGGGCGTGCTGGTTGTAGCGGCCGCCGACGCGGAAGCGGTCGAGATAGGTCGGCAGGATGACCTCGGCGGCCGTCGGCGTGATGCCCAGGGTCGCGAGGTTCTTGGCACCCGGCCGCACGACATTGTCGTGCAGCAGAAGACCGACCTGGTCGCGGGTGATCTGCGGGGTGCGGCCGAGGATGGCGGGAAACTCGGCGAAGAACGCGGCGAGCTTCATCAGGCCGGCCGGCACGCCGATGATCGGCTTGTCGCGGTCGATCTCGCGCAGGGTGAGGGCGGCCAGCTCGCGATAGGTGTAGACGCGGGGACCGCCCAGCTCGAACACGCTTTTCGCTGTGTCGGGCCGCGCCAGCACCGCCACCGCGGCGGCCGCGACGTCGCCCACGAAGACCGGCTGGACCTTGGCCCGGCCGCTGCCGACCACGGGCATGAACGGCGCCAGGATTCGTGGCAGCGCCGCGATCTTGGCGAGGCGGTTGAACAGCACGTCCTCGGGGCCGAAAACCACGCTCGGCCGCAGGATCGTCGCGCTCTCGAAACCGGCGACGACGGCGTCTTCCGCCTCGACCTTGGATTGGACGTAGCGGTTCTTCCAGCTTCGGCTGTCGGCGCCGATGCCCGAGACATGGACCAGCCGCTCGACGCCGGCGGCGCGGGCCGCGTCGGCGATCGTCCGGGCGCCCGCCGCGTGCACGGTCTTGTAGCGCTGGCGGCCGTGCTCGAAGGCGATGCCCGCGGCATTGATCACAGCCTGGCTGCCGGCGATGGCGTTGGAAACCGACTCCGGTATCCTGAGATTGGCACGCATCAAGGTGATCTGGCCGACATCGCCCGCGGTCTTGACCTTTTCGGCCAACTCGATGCGCCGGGCGGCCACCCGCACGAGATAGCCCTGGGGCGCCAGCGCCCGCACGATGGCCTGGCCCAGAAAGCCGCTACCGCCGAAAACCGTGACCTGCTTGATCTTCATGGATGCTGGCTATAGCCGATCCCGGTTTCAGCGCAAGGGTCGAGGCGGGGCGAATTGCCCTACCAGGTGAAGAGCACGCCGAGGTTGACGGCGTGATTCGCAGGTCCTGCCGCGAGCGCCGCCGCCGTCAGCGCCGTCGTGACGAGCAACACCGCCCGCAGCAGGAACCGCACCCGCACCGCCCTTCCCAGCTTCGCTGTTGCCATCTTCGGCCACCCCAAGTCGCCGCCTGGCTCCCGGCAAAACTTCGCCCTCGACGATGCGCGTGCATTATCGGCACCGGTCTCTCTCTTCTCGGTTGTCAATCCCCGGCAGGCTTCGCGCCGCCGTGCGGAGGCAGGCAACCTATGGCTGGCTCACGTCGCAATCAATTCGCGATGCCTCGCAGGAGCCGACTTTTATTGGGTGCAATTCGACGTCGCTGCCGCCGCCCCGACGACGCTGGGTCCAAGGCAGGCGTCGAAGGCGGCATCGATGATGGCGAGCTTGACCGCCTGTGCCGCCGCATATTCCCGGCGGAAGCCGTCGGAGACCCACATCACCGAACGGCCGCGCTTGCCCTGCCAGCCGATGCTGCCCATCTGCTCCGCCTCGCGCAGCTTGCGCGCGAGGTGCGTGCGCGAGAGCTTGAGCCACGCAGCCATCGCCGCGATCGACACGATGCCGGTCGGGATGCGCTCGGCGCCGGCCGCCGCGTCCTCGATGCCGGCGATCAGCCAATCCATGACGATGCCCCCATTGTCGAGCCAGGTGAACAGCGAGAAGGTCCGCTCCGGTGCGCGGACCTGGCTGGAGGAGAGAAGCCCGTCGGCGATCAGCGGCTGCAGGGCTGCGAGCGCTTCTGGGTCGCCGAGGAACGTGGCCAGCCGGCGGCCACCGCCATCGGCACCGTCGAGACGGTCGAGCGTCGACAGATGGACCATCAGCCAGCCGCGGACTGCGTCGATGCTGGCCTGCGTCGGCTCGAGGGGATGAGTGCGCCGGTCCGTGGCGCCGGCCGCCGCGCGCTGCGCATAGCCGTACTTCAGCATCTCCTTCACGAAGGCGTCTGCGGTGTTGCGGCCGGCCACGCCGTTCCGTGTGATCGCCTCGAAGAACCGGGCGGCGGTCAGGCCGCTCGGCTGTTCCGCCGCATCGATCCGGAAGTGCAGGGCCAGCGCCGTCTGCGCCATCAGCCAGCGCTGCTGGGTGGCGAAGACGGAGGCGAGCCGCGGGTTGGCCTCGTAGGCCTCGAGCAGGAGCCGGGATTGCTGCCGGATGGCGCCGTGCAGGGCCGGGTGGCCGGCAATGATGTCGGCCGTCAGCCCCATGGGGGGGATAGCGTCCTGCGGTTTCGACATTCCCACTGCCTCGCCCCGAAGCCAAAGCCTTTGCCGAAGCCGGCCGCGAGAACGTCGGTCCCGTCGTGCGGACCCAGTTCGTCAGCGCCGCCGCCCCGATCGGCGACAGCTAGGTTCGGCAAGCATACAACCAAAAGTTGCCGAAATTGGAATGCGCCAAGTGTGACGCAGCGCGCAGGCTGGGCACGATCAGACGTACGAGGCCGGTTCCCAAGCCGCCGACACCACTAGTGACGGTACCCACACCGAGCCCCTGCCGCCGATCATGCCCAGTCCCCAGCGTGCCACCCCAAGTTGTCACACCAGTGAGGGGAGCATCGCTCAACCGGGCCTTGCAGGCCATGGAGGTGTGGCGACAATTTCGGCCAAACTGGCGGCTTTCCCGGCCAGCTCGGTCATTCCGCCGCAGTGGCGCGTGTCTGGCCGTCGTCTGACAGGCGAAAGCGCTGGCGATATTGCTGCGGTGTGACGGCCAGGCGGCGAACGAAGGCGCGGCGCAGATTGTCGACGGTTTCAAAACCACAGCGTGTGGCCACGGCCTGCACCGGCAACTGGGCCTCCTCGAACAGGCCGCGCGCGGCATCGATGCGGATGCGCTCGACGAAGTCACGCGGCGTCTCGCCGGTCTCCTCGGCAAAAGCGCGGCGGAACGTGCGCTCGCTCATGTGCGCGCGCTTCGCCAGCGTCTTGACGCTCAAGTCGGCCGCGAGGTTTTCCAGCGCCCATTCCTGGACCAGCCGCACCGCCGGGCTGGCCGCGAACTGGGCCAGCAGAAAGTTGCTGAACTGCGACTGGCCGCCGGTTCGCTTGAGATGGACCACGAGCGAGCGCGCCGCCCTGAGCGCCAGGGTGCGGCCGTGATCCTCCTCGATCATGCCGAGCGCCAGATCGATGCCGGCGGTCACGCCGGCCGAGGTATAGACGTTGCCGTCGCGCACGAAGATCCGGTCGACCTCGACCGAGACTTTCGGATAGCGCCGGCCCAGCTCCTCGGCCATCGCCCAATGCGTGGTCGCGCGCCTGCCGTCGAGCAGGCCGGCCGCGGCGAGGACGAAGGCGCCGGTGCAGATCGATCCGCAGCGGCGGGCCCGCTTCCGGCCGGCCTTCAGCCAGGCGAGAAGACGCTCGTCGCAGCTTGCTTCGGCCTGTCCGTAGCCGCCGGACACGAGCAGCGTGTCGATCGGTTCGCGGATGTCGGCGACGGCGACGCTGGGCGTGATGCGGATGCCGAGCGAGGTGTCGACCGGCGCCATGCTCATGCCGGCGATGGCCAGCCGATAGAGCGGCCGGTGGGCGATGGCATTGGCCGTGGCGAACGCCTCGAGCGGCCCGAAGATGTCCATGGCCACCACGCCCGGATAGACGAGCATGACGACGAAACGCGATGCGGCTGGCGGCTTGGCAACGGTGTTCAACGCTGCGGTCATGGCCCCGACCATACACCCGCAGAGCGCGCAGGAAATTTCACCGTCGCAGCGGATACTTGCGAGGCCGATGAGGGCAACGCTGGCCCGGGCGATGGTAACGCGCCCCTGGCGTCGAGGTGCGCGCCGTCTGGCGAACTCGGGCGCGCGGTTGACATCAGCACGGGCCCGCCCTAACTCACGGGCCCTTACGAGCCCGCATGACCTGCCCAGGTGGCGGAATTGGTAGACGCACTAGTTTCAGGTACTAGCGCCGAGAGGCGTGGAAGTTCGAGTCTTCTCCTGGGCACCATGCAGGGCTTGCGAGGCATCCGGTAAATGGCGATCAGTTTTCATCGCGGTGACCTTCCCGCCGACCTGTCGTTTGGGCCGAGCGTGGCCATCGACACTGAGACCATGGGTCTCAATCCGCATCGCGACCGGCTCTGCCTGGTCCAGCTCTCGGCCGGCGACGGCAATGCCCATCTCGTGCAGATGCCGCGCGGGCCGCACAAGGCGCCGCGCCTGGCCGCCCTGCTGGCCGACCCCAAGGTCCTCAAGCTGTTCCATTTCGGCCGCTTCGACATCGCCGTGCTGGAACATGCGCTGGGCGTGCGCTGCGAGCCGGTCTACTGCACGAAGATCGCCGCCAAGCTCGTCCGGACCTTCACCGACCGGTTCGGCCTGAAAGATCTCTGCAAGGAGCTTTTGGGCGTCGATCTCTCCAAGCAGCAGCAAACCTCCGACTGGGGCGCCGACAGCCTGAGCGACGAGCAGCTCGCTTATGCCGCTTCCGACGTGCTCTATCTGCATGCGCTCAAGGCCAAGCTCGACGCGCTTCTCGAGCGCGAGGGCCGCACGGAGCTGGCCCAGGCCGCGTTCCGGTTTCTGCCGACCCGGGCGCGCCTGGACGTGGCGGGCTGGCCGGACGTCGACATTTTCGAGCACTAGGCCGCGATACGCCATCGCCGCACGGGCGTCGCATCGGCTTGATCCAGGTCAAAGTCCCCGGGGCCGGCCGTGGCAGAAGCGACGGGAAAGGCAGAAGCCATGTCCCGTGCGTTGCAGATCATCACCCAACAGCAGAAAGCCATGTCGTCGGCGCTCCTGGCGGTGCGCACCATCGCGCGCAAGGCGCTGCGATCGGGCAGCAGCCCCGACTTCTCGCAGTTGGTGCCCTTGCTGGACTACGTCGAGCGCTTTCCCGAGACGCTTCATCAGGCAAACGAGGAAAAATATCTGTTCCGTGTCTTGGAAGCGCGCGAGCCCCATCTGGCCCGGCTGGTCGCTCGTCTGCGCCGCGACCATGCGGCCATGAAGGGATACGGCCAGCGGCTTCGCACCGCCGTGGCCTATTGGCGGACGGGCGACCCCAAGGCAGGCCGGCAGATGGCCATCATGGCCGATGATTACGTGCGCTTTTGCCGGCAACATGCCCGGCTCGAGCAGCGCGAGTTGCTGCCCGCGGCGCTCGAATTGCTCTCGGACGCCGAATGGTCGAAGACTGATCAGGCCTTGGCGTCCGCCGCCGACCCGCTGGCACTGTCAAAAAGCCGCCGGGACTGCGAAATCGCGTTGAAGCAGCTGGCCAGCCGGCCCTGAGCAGATAATACGAATGGTAATCATTCGCAATAGCAGATAGACTGCAATTCCACTGGCGGACCGCAGTGGAAGGGAGGTCTTTCGATGAAGCACTACACTGTCATGGCCGTGCTTTGCCTGGCTGCTGCAGCGCCGATGCCCGCATGGGCCGGGGCCAACTGCAAGGCCAACCCCAAGGCCGACTGGATGAGCGAGACCGATGCCAAGGCGAAGCTCGAGGCGCAGGGCTACAAGATCGCCAAGCTCAAGATCGACGGCAATTGCTACGAGATCTACGGCACCAACAAGGACGGCAAGAAGGTCGAAATCTACTTCGACACCAAGTCGCTCGACGTCGTGAAGGCGGAAATCGAGAAGTAGCGCATGACGCCGCCCCGGCGCGTGCCGGCCTGGGACTGGCTGGTGCGGCTCCTGCACTGGACGCTGGCGGCGCTGGTCGCCGTCGACCTGGTGCGCGACGACGGTGACTATACTCATCGCCTGGTGGGCTACGCCGCCTCTGCCGTCGTGCTCGTGCGGCTGAGCTGGGCGGCTGTCTCGCGATCGCACGCCGGCCTGGCCGCCCTTCTTCCCTCGGTTTCGCAATCGAGGGCATATCTGCACCTCCTGGTGCGAGGCGACGCACCGCGTTCGGCGGGACACAACCCGCTCGGCGTCTGGATGGTCTGGCTGCTCTGGATCCTGGTGCTGCTGCTCGGCGTTACCGGCTGGATGAGCCGGCTCGACGCCTTTTGGGGCGACGATTGCGTCCATGATGCCCACGCGCTGCTGGCTGATACGATGCTGATCGCCGTGATCCTGCATCTCGCCGGCGTCGCCACGATGAGTTGGCTGTGGCGGGAGAACCTGCCCGCGTCCATGATCACCGGCTACAAGCGGCCGCTGCGATAAATCCACCGCTAACCCGAATAACACTTGATCTGAAGCTTGGCATGGCTTTTGCTTAAATCCCCGTACGGGGAGGTCTAGCGACCTTCAGGGGGTGGGTAACATGCGTATCGGTCCAAGTCTGATCCTGGCTTCGCGCCAGACATTGGCAATGACGCCGCAGCTCCAGCAGGCCATCAAGCTGCTGCAGTTCTCGCATCTCGAACTGGCCGCTTTCATCCAGCAGGAACTGGAAAAGAATCCGCTGCTGTCGGAAGGGGCGGCGGATGACGGCCCGATCGCCGAGGCGGAAGGGCCGGTCCTCGATGCCCCGGCCGATACCGCCGAAGCGCTGGCCGCGGCCGCTCCGGCCCTGGCCGAGGCCGACGAGCGGTGGACGCGCGAGCATGCCGATCGCGGCGGCGATGGCGCGGCCACCAAGGGCGGCCAGCGCGAAGATGCCCCCGATGCGCTCGATTTCGTCGCCGAACGGCCGCGCTCGCTCGCCGTCCATGTGCTCGAGCAGATCGAGCTGATGTTTTCCGACTCAGCCGAGCGGCGCATCGCGCTCAAGCTTGCCGAGGGTCTCGACGAGGCGGGCTATTGCCGTCTCGACGCCGCGGTGGTGGCCGAGGCGGTGTGCGTCAGCCTGGAAATGGTCGAGGCCGTGGGCGCGCGCCTGCGCCAGATCGAGCCGGCCGGACTGTTCTCACGCACCGTCGCGGAGTGTCTCGGCGCCCAGCTCGCCGAGCGCGATCGGCTCGACCCGGCGATGAAGGCGTTGCTCGACAATCTCGACCTCGTGGCCGCCGGTGAACTCGGCCAGTTGCGCCGCCGCTGCGGCGTCGACGACGAGGATCTGCGCGACATGCTGTGTGAGTTGCGCACGCTCGATCCGCGTCCCGGCCAGGCCTTCGACTACGAGCCCATCCAGCCGGTGGCGCCCGACCTCTTCCTGCGTCCGGCCAAGGACGCCGATACCGGCGAGGATGGCTGGTACATCGAGCTCAACACCGATGCGCTGCCCAAGGTGCTGGTCGACCGCAACTACCACGCCACGCTGATGAAGGGCGCGCGCGCCAAGCCCGATCGCGATTTCGTCGCCGAGCGCTTCCAGTCGGCCAACTGGCTGGTCAAGACCTTGGAGCAGCGCGCCACCACGATCCTCAAGGTCGCGCGCGAGATCGTGCGCCAGCAGGATGCTTTTTTCCGCAAGGGCGTGAGCGCGCTCAGGCCGCTGGTGCTGCGCGACATCGCCGTCGCCACCGAGCTGCACGAGAGCACGGTGAGTCGCGTCACCTCCAACAAGTACATCGCCACGCCGCGCGGCATCTTCGAGCTGAAATATTTTTTCACCTCGGCGCTGCCGGCGCGCACGCCGGGCGTCGTCGTGTCGTCGGAGTCGGTGCGCTCGCGCATTCGCCTGCTGGTCGGCGGCGAGAATTCCCACCAGCCATTGTCGGACGATCGCATCGTCGATCTCCTGAAGGGCGAAGGCGTCGAGATCGCGCGGCGCACCGTCGCCAAGTATCGCGAGGCCATGCGCATTCCCTCGTCGGCCGAGCGGCGCAGGCTCGGTCGCCTGGGCATGGGGCGCAGCCTGCCGGCTGCCTTGCCGAATGCGCACATCGCCTCGCAGGCGCTGTCGGGCCCCGCCGACTGAGGCCCATTTGGCCCGCCAAAGGAGCGGCTTGACCGGCCCGGGAGAGGCGCCTATAGGGGCGCACCCCTCGGCCGAGCGCGATTGGTTTGCGCCCGTTAACCCATTGGTGACATTGTGGAAATCGCGGATTTGCTGACCGGCCCCGACGCCGTCTTGGCGAACCTGAAGGCGTCCGGCAAGAAAGCCTTGTTGGCCGAATTGGCCAGCCGCGGCGCCACCCTTTTCAAGCTCGACGAGCGTCGCCTGTTCGACCGCCTGCTCGAACGCGAGCGTCTGGGCTCGACGGGAATCGGCGGCGGCATCGCCATCCCGCACGCGCGCATGTCGACGCTGGCCAAGCCGATCGGCCTGTTCGCCCGGCTCGCCAATCCGATCGATTTCGATGCCATCGACGAGCGGCCGGTCGATATCGTGTTCCTGCTGACGGCGCCCGAAGGCGCCGGTGCGGACCATCTCAAGGCGCTGGCGCGCGTGTCGCGCCTGCTGCGCGACCGCAGCCTGGTCGAGAAGCTGCGCGCCACCGAAAGCGCCGACGCCCTCTACGCGTTGCTCGTCGAGTCCTCGATCCAGGCGCAAAGCGCGGCTTGAGCTCTTTTTTCTGACTGCTTAACGCACGCCCTCAATCGTCCTCTCCGCCCGCGTTAAGCGGGGGAGAGGAAGGGGACCCGCGCGTCAGCGCGGGGGAGGTGAGGTGGGTCTTCGTCCTGCCTGCCTCACACACACCATTTCTGTTGAGGTACCACCTCACCCTCCCATTGCTTCGCAATGGGCCCCACCCTCTCCCCCGCTGCGCGGCGGAGAGGGACTTGAGCGGCGATGTGCTGCTTGAACGTTCTCCCTCAGTGAACCAGTGCCGGCTCGAGATCGTGCTGGCGGATCAGTGCCTGGGCGACCTCGATCGAGGGCGCGGCGGCCATCGGCTTGCCGTCGGCGGAGAAGATGCCGATCGCATGCTTGCCGTCGGGAAGATTGATCGCCTTCACATAGGCGACCTGCTCCGCACCGAGGCTCAGAAAGGCTTCGTCAGCGAGGGGAGTGAAGAGATTAGTCTGCTCGTTTTCCATGGCTACCTCCTTGGCAGCGTCAGCGCGAACCCCTCATCGGGAATGAGTGCGGTGCGCGGTGATGTCGATTGTGTTGTCGGTTCCGGCGTCCTTCTTGCCGGCATCGATGCGAATGGTCCGGATGCGCGGCTCGGCCACGGGCCGCACCAGGTCGATCGACAACAGGCCGTTGTCGAGACGGGCGCCCATCACCTCGATGCCGTCGGCCAGCATGAAGGCGCGCTGGAACTGGCGGGCGGCAATGCCGCGATGGAGGAAGACACGGTCGCTATCGTCGGTCTGCTTGCCGCGCACCGAGAGCTGGTTCTCGACCAGCTCGATCACCAGATCGTCCGACGTGAAGCCGGCCACGGCCAGGACGATGCGCAGGCCGTTCTCGCCGATCCGCTCGATATTGTAGGGCGGGTAGCCCTCGGCGCCCTTGGCCAGGCGGTCAAGTGTACGCTCGAGCTGGTCGAAGCCCAGCAGCAGAGGCGAGTTGAACATCGACACACGGCTCATAAAACCCTCCTCCGAGGAGCGAGTGGCCGGGAATCCATTCAGGCCTTCCCTTGTGGTGAATTTGGGGAGCCGGCCGGCCGGTTCAAGGGCGGGGTTTGCGGCCGCGCCGGGGCCTCCTTGAGGCATCGCCATGGCCATCCGGGTCGGTTAAACTTAGAATCCCTCGACCGGCCGGCGGAAATCCCACCGGACCAAAAAGAACAGAAAAGATGACGCTCGTTGCCTCAGACATGCGACGGCCCGGTGAGCCTTTGACGGCCGGCGCCCGGCCCATCCGCTCCGTGCCCAGCCGGCCATCTTCCGCACGCTCGCCCAAGGCGGCCGCCAGCGAGAGCGGCAAATTCGGCCGCTGGCTGCTCGCCTCTCGCCTTTATTCCCTGACGCTGGGCTACGGCACGCCCAAAAGCTTCTTCGCCGTGGCGCCCGACACTTGGCCGGGCGATCAGGCGAGCGGCCAGCGCCTGCTGCTGGGCGAACTTTTAGCCCGCGGCAGCGCAGGGCCCGTCGCGCCCGATTCGGACGACGACCCGCCATGGCAGCGCGCGGGCGCTCCCGCGCTGTGGCTCGATGCCCTGAACGGCTTCGGCTGGCTGCGCGACCTGCGCGATTGCGGCGATCCCGCCGCCGCCCCGCTCGCCGTCCGCCTGGTCGACGACTGGACCAATCGCGAATGGCGCTGGTCGCCCGTGCCGTGGCGGCGCGAAGTCTTGGCCGAGCGCATCGTCTCCTGGATCCGCCATTACGACTGGCTGTCGACCGCCGCCGATGCGGGCTTCGCCGCCCGCCTCGTGTTCTCGCTCGCCCGCCAGCGCGCCCATCTCAAGCGCGCGGTGCGCACGGGCCTGGTCGGTCATGAGGCAGTCGCGGCGCTGAAGGCGCTGGTCTTCGCCGACCTCGCCTTCCTGCGCGACGGCAAACGCTACGAGAAGAGCCTCGAGCAGACGCTGACGCGGCTGTCGCGATTCGTGAAGCGCTACGTCATGCATGACGGCATCGTGGCCGAGCGCGCGCCACACCTGCAGCTCGCCGTGCTGCGCCATCTGCTCGACGTGCGTGCAGCGCTCGTCTCGGCCGAGCGCCGGGCGCCGGCGGAGCTGGTCGCCGCCATCGATCGGATGGCGCCGATGCTGCGCTTCTTCCGCCACGGCGACGGCGGGCTGGCGCTGTTCAACGGCGCCTGGGAGAGCGAGCGCACCTTCACCGACCTGGTGCTGGCACGTTCCGGCTCGGGCGAGGCCGCGCCGATGATGGCGCTGGTGAGCGGTTTCCAGCGACTCGCGGCCGGCACTTCGCTGGTGATCGTCGATGCCGGCAGTCCGCCGGGACGCGGCATGGACGGCATCGCCCATGCCGGCACACTGTCGTTCGAGATGAGCGCGGCGCACGAGCGGCTGATCGTGAATTGCGGCACCTATCCCGGCGCGCCGCGCGACTGGCAACATTTCATGCGCTACACCGCGGCGCACAGTACCGCCGTCGTCGACGACACCAATTCGACCGAGATCACCGATCACGGCGCGCTCGAATATCGCGCCGGCAACGTGCTGGTCGACCGCGCCGAGAATGACGGCGCGCAATGGCTCGACATGAGCCATGACGGCTATCGCTCGCTCTACGGCATCATCCACCGCCGAAGGCTGTGGCTGTCGCCCGACGGCGGCGATCTGCGCGGCGAGGATACCTTCACAGGCCCTGAAGGCCGGCCGGTGACGGTGGCCGACCGGCGTTTCATCGTGCGCTTCCATCTCCATCCCGCGGTCAAGGCGACCCTGGCGCAGAGTGGCCAGGCGGTGCTGATGCGCCTGCCGAGCGGCCGCGGCTGGCGCCTGCGCGCCTCGGGCGCCGGCATCGGCCTGGCCGAAAGCATCTATCTCGGCGAGGAAGGCCGCGTGCGCCGCACCGAGCAGATCGTGCTGGTCGGTCAGGTGCCGATCGAGGGCAGCACCGTGAAGTGGGCGCTGACCCGGATGGAGGGGTAAGACCGCCCCCAAGCCACCTTTTATCCGGTCGGCAGAATCGGGCATCCTCCACGAGGCTCGTTTACGGGAGCGTGTGATCGGTGTTGCCCAGCATCTCCTTCCGATGGATCAAGCCCGAGCACTTGAGGCGACTGTTCAGGCTTTCAGTGAGCTTCGGCATTCTGGTGATCGCGGCGGCCATTGCTGTCCTGTTCGCGCTGCGCTGGGACAGCTGGGTTGGCGCGCGCGCCGCGCAGACGACCGACGACGCCTACGTCAAAGGCGACCTCACGCCGCTCAGCGCCAAGGTCGAGGGCTATCTCCGCAAGGTGCCCATCAACGATTTCCAGCGCGTGAAGGCCGGCGAGCTCCTGGTCGAGATAGAGGACGACGACTACAGGGCCCGCGTCGCCCAGGCCGAGGCCGATGTCGCGGCGGCAGAAGCCGCGATCGAGAACCTGAAGTCGCACAAGGCGCAGCAGCACGCCCAGATCGCCGAAGCGGAAAGCGCCATCACAGCGACCCAGGCCGACGTCGAGCGTACCCGGCTCGAGGAGGTTCGCCAGCGCGACCTCGTCGCGAGCACCTACGGCACGCGCCAGCGGCTCGAGCAGGCCACCGCCGACGAGAAGCGCTTTCAGGCGACGCTCGCGCGCAGTCGCGCCGAGCTCGAGTCGCAGCGGCGCCAGATGGGCGTGCTCGACACCCAGGAGCTGCAGCTGCGTGCCGATCTCAAGTCCAAGCAGGCCATGCTGGCGCTGGCCAACATCACGCTCGGCTATACACGGATCGCGGCGCCGGTGGACGGCATGGTCGGCGAACGCGGCGTGCGCGCCGGACAATATGTCCGGCCCGGCGTGCAGGTGATCTCCGTCGTTCCGCTCGATACCGTCTGGGTCGTCGCGAACTACAAGGAGACCCAGCTCACGCGGGTGGCGATCGGCCAGCCGGCCAGCATCACCGTCGACACGTTCCCCGGCGTGGTGGTCACCGGCCATGTCGACAGCATCTCGCCGGCTAGCGGCTCGCAGTTCAGCCTGCTGCCGCCCGACAACGCCACCGGCAACTTCACCAAGGTGGTCCAGCGCATTCCGGTGAAGATCGTGCTCGATCGCGGTCACCCGCTCTTCGGACGGCTGCTGCCGGGCATGTCGGTGACCGCCACGATTCACACCGACAGGCCAGCGGTGCGATGACCGTCGTGCCGGCCTCGACCGCGGCGCCGTCCGCTGCCGGTTACCATCCGCTCCTGGGCGTCGCCGCCGTCGTGGTCGGGGCGTTCATTTCGACCATCAACTCCCGCATAACCACGGTCGGGCTGGCCGATATCCGTGGCGGCCTGTCGCTCGGCTTCGACGAGGGGTCCTGGCTGTCGACCGTGTTCGGCGCCGCGCAGATGGTCGTTTGCCTGTCGGCCGCGTGGTTCAGCATCGTGCTGGGCCCGCGCCGCATCCTGCAGTGGTCGAGCGCGATCTTCCTGATCACCTCCGCCCTGCCGCCGCTCACCCGCGATCCTTCGTCGCTGCTGGCGTTGCAGATCGTGCGCGGCCTCGCCGTGGGCACCTTCATCCCGTCGACCATCGGCTTCATCCTGCGCGAGCTGCCGCCGCGTTGGTGGAGCTGGGGCCTGTCGGCCTACGCCTTCCGCTTCGTGTTCTCGCAAAACATCACGTCCTCGATCGAGGCTTTTTATGACGAGAACGGGCTGTGGGAATGGATCTTCTGGCAGAACATCCCTCTCACGTTCCTGATGATGGTGCTGATCTGCCTCGGCATGCGGCGTGAGCCTCCCAATATCGACGCGCTTTGCCGCGGCGACTGGTCAGGCATCATCTTCGCAGGACTGGGCCTCGCCCTGCTCTATGCCGGCATCGACCAGGGCAATCGGCTGGACTGGCTGAACTCAGGCACCGTCGTCGGCCTGCTGCTGGCGGGCGGGTTGCTGCTGGCGGCCTTTGTCGTGAACGAATTCGTGGTCGAGCGACCACTCATCGACCTCAAGGCGTTGCTCGATCCCAACGTCTGCATCCCGCCGATCATGATCGCCGCCTATGGTTTCGGCAGCACGGCCACCAGCTTCATCGTGCCCGACTATCTCACCCGGGTGCAGGGTCTGCGGTCGCTCCAGATCGGCGACGTGCTCAACTGGATCGCCGTGCCGCAGATCCTGCTCGTGCCCTTCCTCGCCTGGATGCTGCGCTACCTCGACGCGCGTCTGCTGTTGGCCGTCGGCCTGGCGACGATCGCGGTCGGCAGCTGGATGGATACCGGGTTGACGCACGACTGGGCGAACGACGACTTCATGCCGTCGCAGCTCGTTGGAGCCGTCGGTCTGGCGCTGGGCATCACCGCGCTGGTGATCTTCGCCGTCTCCAATATCACGCCCGCCCGGGCGATCACGATCGCCGGACTGATCCAGACCGGCCGCTTGCTCGGCAACGAGATCGGCGCGGCGTTCATCCAGAGCTTCGTCCGCATCCAGGAGCAGGTCACCTCGAACCTGACCGGCCTGCACCTCCAGACCGGCGCGGATCTGACAGAGCAACGCACCACGCAGCTTTCGCAGCTCTTCGGCGATCGGGCGAGCAGCGTCGGCCATTCGACCGGCGCGGCCATCCTGACGCTCGACAACCTGGTGCGACGCGAAGCCTACGTGCTGGCCTATATCGACGCCTTCTGGATCGTCGCCTGGGTGCTGACGGCGAGCCTGGTCCTGTTGGTATTCCTGAAGCCACCGCCGCCCAACCACCTGACGCCGCCGCGGCTGAGAAGCGACTAAGGCTTCAGGAAACCGACCGTGCGGTAGACATCGGCCAGGATCGGCGCGGCGAGTGCCGCGGCGCGCTGGGCGCCGTCGTGCAGCACGGCGTCGACGTGGCCGGGATCCTTCATCAGTCGCTGCATCTCCGCGCCGACGGGACCGAGCTTGGCCACCGCCAGCTCGGTCAGCGCCGCCTTGAACTCGGAGAACTGCTTGCCGGCGAATTCACGCACCACGTCGTCCTTCTCGCGGTCGGCCAGGGCGGCATAGATGCCCAGGAGATTGTCGGCATCCGGCCGCTTCTCGGCGTCGGCCAGGGTCTCCGGCATCGGCAGCGGATCGGTCTTGGCGCGGCGGATCTTCTGGGCGATGGCGTCGGCGTCGTCGGTAAGGTTGATGCGCGAATAGTCCGACGGGTCGGACTTGCTCATCTTCTTGGTGCCGTCACGCAGGCTCATGACGCGCGTCGCGGCGCCGAAGATCAGCGGCTCGGTGATCGGGAAGAAGTCCGGCGCGTTGAAGTCGTTGTTGAACTTGATGGCGATATCGCGCGTCAGCTCGAGGTGCTGCTTCTGGTCCTCGCCGACCGGCACGTGCGTGGCCTTGTAGATCAGGATGTCGGCGGCCATCAGCGCGGGATAGGCGTAGAGGCCGAGCGAGGCATTCTCGCGGTCCTTGCCGGCCTTCTCCTTGAACTGGGTCATGCGGTTCATCCAGCCGACACGGGCCACGCAGTTGAACACCCAGGCGAGCTGGGCATGCGCCGGCACCATCGACTGGTTGAAGATGATCTGCTTCTTGCCGTTGACGCCGGCGGCCAGGAAGGCCGCGGCGATCTCGCGCGTCTGGGCAGCTAAAAGCTTGGGATCCTGCGGCTGGGTGATGGCGTGCAGGTCGACCACGCAATAGAGGCACTCGTAGTCGTGCTGCAGGCGCGCGAAGTTGCGGATGGCGCCGAGATAGTTGCCGAGGTGGAGATTGCCGGTCGGCTGTACGCCGGACAGGATGCGGCCCTTGAGGCCGCGGGCGGCATAGGGCGCGAGATGGCTGTTGGGCGCGGCTGTGGTGACGTCGGGCATGGGATGTGGACTCCGCTCAAGGTGGAAGGCGCGGGGTTTGGACCTCCGCGCACCCCGCCGGTGGAAGGCGAGGGCGGGGCGGTATGGCGCAAGTCGCGGATGGAATCAAGGCAAAGGGCGCGACCTGACCCAGTGGTCAGATGGCCCGCTCAGAACCGCAGCCGCTTGCCCACTGCCAGAGGGGCCAGCTTGGCGTCGCCGAAGGCGTTGGCAAGTGCTGCCATGGCGCGCCAGCCGGTGCAGTGGCCGGCGGCGATGACGTCGAGATCGAAGCCGTGCAGCGCCTTGACGGTCTGCGGGATGACCCGCTCGTTGATGCCGCTGAGATGCAGGCCGCCCAACACCGCATGCAGCTTGACGCCGGGAAAGCACGCGCGCGCCTGCGTTAGCACATTGATCACGCCGGCATGGCTGCAGGCCGTGAGGACGACCAGGCCCTTGTTCCGCACATTCACGGCGATGAAGCGCTCGTCCATCAGGAGCTCGTCGAGCTCCCAGCCCTTGCCGTCTTCGGTGCGGCGATGCTGGCCGGGTAGGCCGGTCTCGAAGCCGCTTTTGCGCGGAATTTCGCCGCTGACGAACACCGTGTCGCCGGCAATCGTCTGCGCTTCGCGCGAGGAGACGACGCGGCCGCCGTTTGCCTGCAGGGCGGCGACCGACGGCACATCCTCCATCGGCCGGAACGAATCGTCTGCCAGCTTGAGGGCGCGGCTGCGGAACATGTCGGGGTGCGTGTAGCAGGCAACGTCGCGCCCGCCGTTGCGGTCGCGCACCAGCTGCAGCGCACGCAGCATGGCGCCGGCGTGATCCCAGTGGCCGTGGCTCAGCACCATGGCCTCGATTGATCCGAGATCGATTCCCAGCCGCGAGGCATTCTGCTCGAAGATGCGGTCTTCTGGCCCGGTGTCGAAAAGCACGGTATGCACCTTGTCGCCGCCGCGGATGGTGAGCAGGCAGGAAAGACCGTGCGCGGCACAACAGAGACAGCCGCCGCCCAGCACCCAGGCCGCGCCGCGCCGGCGTCCGAGACCGGCGAACTCGGTCTCGACGAAGGAGGGCACCGACGACAGCGAATCCGTGACGTTGTCGACGAGGATCTGGATGTCGACAGAGTCGACGGCGGCAAGGTCGGTCATGATCTGCCGCCGATACTGCCACACGACAAGCGGCGCCGGGGAGGCGTTCCTGGGACCCGTCATTGACGGCGGCTCGCTGGCCTGTTCCCCTCCCTGCCGGGAATTGCACGCATCTTGCAAGATAGCGAGAGCGTCGGGAACGGCTTCGACGATCGGCATGGAGGCATCCAATGGATGAACGGGATTTGCGTGGTCTTTTAGACCGGGTGAAGGCGGGCAGGATGTCCCGTCGCGCCTTTGCGAAGCGACTGATGGCGGTGGGCCTCACGGCGCCCCTGGCGAACCAGCTTCTGGCCTACTCGGGCGTCGCCATGGCCCAGTCGAAGCCGACTTACAAGCCGACCAAGCGCGGCGGCGGGGGGGTGCTGAAGGTGTTGTGGTGGCAGGGCGCGACCCTGCTCAATCCGCATTTCGCGGTGGGCACGAAGGATCAGGACGGCTCGCGCCTGTTTTATGAGCCGCTGGCCGGCTGGGACGGCGACGGTAATTTGCGGCCGGTGCTGGCGGAAGCGATCCCGGGCCGCGAGGACGGCACCCTGGCGGCCGACGGCAAGTCGGTGACCTGGAAGCTGAAGAAGGGCGTCACCTGGCACGACGGCAAGCCGTTCACGGCCGACGACGTCGTCTTCACCTGGGAATACGCCCGCAATCCGGCGACCGCGGCGACGACCGTCGGCACCTACAAGGACGTCGTCGTCGAAAAGGTCGATGACTATTCGATCGTCGTCAAATTCCCGCAGCCGACGCCGTTCTGGGCCGACGCCTTCGTGGCGTCAGCCGGCTCGATCATTCCCAAGCATCTGTTCGCCGACTATATCGGCGACAAATCGCGCGACGCCCCCACCAACCTCAAGCCGGTCGGCACCGGCCCCTACAAGTTCAAGGACTTCAAGCCGGGCGACATGGTCTCGGGCGTGATCAACACGGCCTATCACATGGAGAATCGGCCGCATTTCGACGCCATCGAGATGAAGGGGGGCGGCGATGCGGTGTCGGCGGCGCGCGGCGTGCTGCAGACCGGCGAATTCGACTTCGGCTGGAACATGCAGGTCGAGGACGAGATCCTCCTGAAAATGGAAAAGGGCGGCAAGGGCCGGGTGATCATCACCGAAGGTGGCGGCATCGAGCACATCCAGCTCAACTCGACGGATCCGTGGACCGAAGTCGACGGCGAGCGGTCGAACCTCAAGACCAAGCATCCTATCCTCACCGACGCGGCGGTGCGCCAGGCACTGGCCCTGCTGGTCGACAAGGACTCGGTCGAGAAATACATCTACGGACGCACCGGAAAGGCGACGCCGAACTTCATCAACAACCCGGCACGCTTCCGTTCCAAGAACACGAAGTATGAGTTCAACGTCGACAAGGCCAACGCCATCCTCGACAAGGCGGGTTGGGCCAAGGGCGCCGACGGCACCCGCAGCAAGGACGGCAAGAAGCTCAGGCTCGTCTTCCAGACCTCGATCAACCAGCCGCGCCAGAAGACCCAGGCCATCGTCAAGCAGGCCTGCCAGAAGGCGGGCATCGACATCGAGGTGAAGGCGGTGACGGCGTCGGTGTTCTTCTCGTCGGACGTCGCCAACGCCGACACCTACCCGCATTTCTATTGCGATCTGCAAATGTACAACAACGGCCCGTTGCAGCCCGACCCCGAAGTGTTCCTGCGCCAGTTCTTGTCGTGGGAAGCGGCCAGCAAGGCCAACAAATGGCAGGGCCGCAACATCACGCGCTGGCAGAACAAGGAATACGACGAGATCCACAAGGCCGCGCAGCTCGAGCTCGATCCCGTCAAGCGTGCCGGCATGCTGATCAAGCTGAACGACATGGCGGTGAACGACCAGGTCGTGATCCCCGTCGTCGCCCGACCGGTGGTCACGGCCGTGGCCAACAACCTCGTGGTCGAACTGACCGGCTGGGACAACAACACCTGGGATCTGCCGAACTGGTACAAGGAGAGCTGAGGAGCGCGCACCGGCTCGCGGGCTTCTCAGTGAAGATCATCGCGCGGTATAAGCGCCGCCCGAGTCGGATCAGGGTGGCCCATGGCTGGAAGTCGTCTCACGCCGGTGCTCGACGGTGGACGTTATTTCGAAGCGCCCCGTTGGCATGACCACCGGCTGTGGTTGGTGGACAGCCGAGCCCGAACGCTCCTCTCCGTGACGGGTGAAGGCACGCCCGAAATCGCCTGCACGTTACAGGGCATACCCGCCGGCCTCGGCTTCCTGCAAAACGACGAAGCGGTCGTGACCGATATGCACGGTCGCTCGCTCGTCCGCTGTGCCGGCGGCCAGCCCGTCGTCCATGCCGAGCTGTCCGAGCTTACCGGTACGCTGGATGACATGACCGTCGATAGGGTCGGCCGAGCCTATGTCGGTGATCTTGGATTCGATCTCAAGTCGGGCATCAAGAACGGGCCCTACGGGCGGATCGTCCTCGTCGAGGCGGGCCGCAAACCGCGGGTCGTCGCGGACGGCCTCAACTTTCCCAACGGCATCGCGATATCCGAGGACGGGCGGCAGTTGGTCGTTGCGGAAACCAATGGCGACTGTCTGGCAAGCTTCCACATCCGCGCCGACGGTTCGCTCGAGTTCGAGCGCCGCTTCGGCCAGTTCCGCGCGCCCGATGGCATTTGCATGGACCGCGATCAGGCCGTGTGGGTCAGCCTTCTCGACGAGAGTTCTTTTGTTCGCGTGGCGCCGGATGGGCGCATCCTGGACCGCATTCCCGTTCCGGGCCGGCGCGGCATCGCGTGCGTGCTGGGCGGCGACGATCGGAAGACTTTGTTCTGTGTCAGCATGGACCCCGATCGAGGCAGCGAGACCGGGCCGAAACCCCAATCCTATGTAGATGCCGCAGTTGTCGAAGTGCCCGGCGCAGGCTACCCATAAACTTCCCGAAGTTTTCTTTGCAGTGCGACGGTCCTGAACGAATGTCTGACAATCCGCCGATCGAATTCGCCTTCCCCGAGTTGCGCCGCTGGGAAAAAGGTGCCGCGCTCTACATCCATGTGCTCGAAAGCGGCAAGCCGGGGCCCGTGGTGATGGTGGCGGCCCTCACGCACGGCAACGAGGTGTCGGGCGCCGTCGTGGTCGATGCGCTGCTCGCAGCAGGACTGAAGCCGCGCCAGGGCACGCTGATCTTTTCCTTCAACAACATCGAGGCCTATCACAGCTTCGATGCCAAGACGCCGTTCAAGTCGCGGCTGGTCGATGAGGATTTCAACCGCACCTGGGGCCGGCTCGACCAGCCGGCCAACACGGTCGAGACCCGGCGGGCGCAGGTGGTGAGGCCCTTCATCGAGCGCGCCGACTTCCTGCTCGACCTCCATTCGATGCATGATGACGGCGTGCCGCTGATGCTGGCAGGCCCGCTCGACAAGGGCGTGGCGCTGGCCAAGAAGGTCGGCACGCCGGTCGACATCATCCGCGACGCCGGCCATGCCGCCGGCATGCGCATGCGCGACTATGGCGGCTTCGGCGATCCCAAGAGCCCGAAGAACGCCTTGCTGATCGAGACCGGCCAGCATTGGCGGGCCTCCTCGGTCGTGGTCGCCAAGGACGTGACCGCGCGTTTCCTGGCCGAGACGGGGGTCGTCGAGGCGGCGGACCTGCCGGCCGGCTGGAAGCAGCCGACGCCGCCGAAACAGCGGGTCGTCGAGGTGACGCATGCCGTCGCCACCAAGCGCGGCAACTTCACGCCGGCGCGGCATTTCGAGGGCCAGGAGCTGATCGCCGAGGCGGGCACCGTGCTGGGCCACGACGACGGCGAGCCGGTGACGACGCCTTACGACAACTGCGTGCTGGTGATGCCCTCGTCGAACCGGCCGCTCAGGCCCGGCGTCACGGTTGTTCGCCTGGGTCGATTGAGCTGAGGCCAGGCTGGCGGCGCATCACGAAGCGCAGCTCCGACAGCTTGACGACTCCCAGCAGCGCGCCCAGCGCGGCGTAGACGATGGCGCCCAGGGCGCAGAGGCCAAGTGCTGTGACGACGCCCAGAAAATTGGCGTGTGCCAGCGGCTGGGCCAGCCAGACGAGGGCAGCCCACAAGGCCAACCCCATGCCGGCCGTTGCGCCCACCATGCGGATCGAGCGCGAGACCAGCCGTTCGTCGGGCGCCCAATGCGTGCGTCGCCGCAAAACGACGGCCAGCATGCCCGCATTCAGCCAGCCCGACAGCGAGGAGGCGAGCGCGATGCCGACCTGGGCGAGTGTCGTGCCGTAGAGGAAGACGATATTGAGCCCGATGTTCACCACGATTGCCGTGGTCGCGATGTAGAGCGGCGTCCTGGTGTCCTCGCGGGCGAAGAAGCCCGGCGTCAGCGCCTTGACCAGCACGAAGGCGGGCAGGCCGACGGCAAAGGCCGCCAGTGCGCTCGCCGTGCGCAGGGTGTCGTCGGGCCCGAAGCGGCCGCGTTCGAACAGCGTGCGGATCAGGGGATCGGCCAGCAGCCACAGCGCCAGCGCCGCCGGCAGGCTCAGCATGAGGCCGAACTCGATGGCGCGGTTCTGGTTGGCCATCGCCGACTGGGCCTGGCCGGCGCGCAACTGGCGCGCCAGCAGCGGCAGCAGCGCCGTGCCGATGGCGATGCCGACCACGCCCAGCGGCAACTGCGCGATGCGGTCGGCGTAATAGATGGCCGAGATCGTGCCGACCGGCAGCAGCGAGGCCCACACCACGTCGAGCATGCTGCTGATCGACTGCACGCCGCCGCCGATTGCCACGGGTGTGGCGAGCCTGACCAGCCGTTTCACCCGTTCGGTCAAGCGCGGCCGCACCAGCTTCATGCTGACGCCGTCGCGCGCGCAGGCGACCAGCAGCCACAGCCACTGCAGCAGGCCGGCGATGGCGACGCCGATCGAGGCGGCATAGCCGCTGTTGGGCAGCAAGGGCGTGAGGCCCAGCACCGCGCCGATCAAAGCGAGATTGAGCAGAACCGGCGTGGCCGCGACATGGGCGAAGCGGTCGATGCTGTTCAGCACGCCGCCATAGAGCGAGGCGAGCGAAATGAACAGCAGGTAGGGAAACGTGATGCGGCCGAACTCGACGGCCATGGCGAAGCTCGGCTCGTCGCGCATGCCGGGCGCCAGCAGCGCCATCACGCCCGGCATGCCGAGCATCAGCAGCACCGAGAAAGGCACCAGCACGAGCAGCAGCCCGGCATGGGCCTGGCGCGCGAAGGCAAGAGCGGCGTCGCGACCGTGTCCCTGCAGCTCGCGCGAGAACAGCGGCACGAAGGCCGCTGAGAAGGCGCCCTCGGCGAACAGGCGGCGGAAGAAGTTCGGCAGCTTGAACGCTACGAAGAAGGCGTCGGCCACCGCGCCCGAGCCGAGCACGGCCGACAGCACGATGTCGCGGATGAAGCCCACGACGCGGCTCAGCAGGGTGAACCCGCCGACCGTGGCGACAGCGCGGCCTAAGCTCATGATGCTGGGAGCGCGCCACTCCAGTGGCGCTCATGAAATCGTCGCAGCGAAGAAGATGCGCCACTGGAGTGGTGCGCTCCCAGCCATGAGCCCTTTTTCACTGCCATAATCCTGTCATCGTCTCCTGACATAGTCTTTCTCGGTGGCGGCCGGCGATGTAATGGCCGGTATAAACCGCTACCACGGCCGGTCCCCAAAAAGGGCCGGTTTTTTATTGTCTCACCGCCAGGCTGAGCAGCGTCTCGCGATCCTGGGCGGCAAGCTTCTTGTAGTCGGCGACGATCTGGGCGAGTTCGTCGGCCGGCAGCACGCTTTCCAGCTTTGAAAACCCCTGCGGCGCGCGCTGCTCGACGATGTCGAGCATGACGTCGATGCCCTTGCGGCGATTGCTCTCGACGATGCGCGCCGTCGGCGGCAGGCGCCGTTGCTCGTAGCGCTGCAGGGCCGCTTCCGGATCGCCGCCGTCCAAAAGTTCCTGGGTGATCGCCTCGCCGTCCAAAATCGCCTGCGAGGCGCCGTTGGAGCCGATGGGATACATCGGATGAGCGGCATCGCCCAAAAGCGTGACCCGTCCGTGCGACCAGCGCGGCAGCGGGTCGCGGTCGACCATGGGGAATTCATAGATGGCGTGCGCCGATCGGATGACTTCCGGCACGTCCAGCCAGTCGAATTTCCAGCTCTCGAAACGCGGCAGGAAGTCGGCGAGTTTGCCGGGGCGGTTCCAGTCCTCGCGCGGCAACATGGCGCCCTCGCCCATATGGAGGTCGCAGATCCAGTTGATCAGCGCCTCGCCATTCTCGGCGTGGGCACGGCTCACGGGATAGCAGACGAATTTCTGGTTGTGATGGCCTGCCTGCACCATGGTGGCGCCGCCCAGGAACGGCTTGCCGACCGTTACGCCGCGCCACATCAGGATGCCCTGCCATTTCGGCGGGCCTTCGTCGGGATAAAAATGCGTGCGCACAGTGGAGTGGATGCCGTCGGCGCCGATCAGGATATCGGCGTCGGCCGTCTCGACGGCCTTGCCGTCGCGATCGACGAATCGCGCCGTGACCGTGCTGCCCTTCGGCTCGAAGCCTGCGATGCGCCGGCCGAAGTTGATGCGGCCCGGACCCAGCATCTTCTCGGCCGCGCGGTAGAGGATCATCTGCAGCTCGCCGCGATGGATCGAGAATTGCGGCCACGGCAGCCCGGCATGGCGGCCGCGCGGATCGGCCCAGATCGTCTGGCCGTGGCGGTTGGCGTAGCGCAGCTCGCGCGTTTCTATGGCGGTTGCGGCCAGCGCGGGTTCGAGGCCGAGGCCGGAGAGGATGCGGACAGCGCCTGCCTGGATGTTGATGCCGACGCCCAGCGGCCGCAGCTCGCCCACCGCCTCGAAGACTTTTACGTCGAAGCCGGCGCGGCTGAGGCACATCGCGGCGGTCAAGCCGCCGATGCCGGCTCCAGCGATGACGATCTTCATCGCGGTCTAGGCGTCGCGGCTCAATCCGCGATAGAGCAGGGCGGCCTGGTAGGCGGCCCAGCGCTCGGCGTAGTTGTCGCCGAGCTCGCGCAGATAGGACCAGCTGAAGATCCCGGTGTCATGCTTGTCGTCGAACAAGATACGAATGGCGTAGTTGCCGACCGGCTCGACCGCGGTGATTTTCACGTGACGGCGGCCGGAGATGATCTTCTTCTGGCTGGGTCCGTGGCCCTGCACTTCGGCCGAGGGACTCTCGACGCGCAGGTATTCCGCCGGCAGAGAATGCGTGCGGCCGTCAGAGAACTCGATCTCGAGCCTGGCGTCTTCCTTGAACAGGCGGAGCTCGGTCGGCCAGGGCGTCGTCGAGGATTCGTAGCTGCCCTCGTCGGGCGCGGACTTGGGGAACATGTCCTGGGGTTTGTCCGGGACGTTCACGGCGTGTCCTTGAGCGAACGCGCCTCGCTCACCAGCATGATGGGAATGCCGTCGCGGATGGGATAGGCGAGGCCGGCCTTGCGGCTGATCAATTCACCGGCCGCGGCGTCGTACTCCAGCGGCCCGTGCGTGGCGGGACACACCAGGATTTCCAGCAGCTTGGGATCGACGCCGGCGCGGCGCGGCGGCGCGGCAGAAGGATCGTCCGATGGAGGGCTCATCGTGCGCTTTGGTCCTTGTTTTGTTGGCCGATTTATAGCACGGCCACGCTGGGGGCGCGCCACTCCAGTGGCGCGGTCTTCTGTGTGTTCGACAAAGACGCGCCACTGGAGTGGCGCGCCTCCAGCCCTAATTGGCCCGGCTCGGCGGGGTTTGCGACGATTGGCCGAAGGCGTTCATTTCGAGGAACGCGATCAGGAGCTTGGCGCGCGCCGTGCTGTCGGCGGCTTCCAGAAGCGCCTGCTTCTCGGCCGGACCGAACGGCAGGACCATCGACAGGGAAGTCACGAGATTGGCGTCGGCCGCCTGCTTCACCGCATCCCAGTCGGTCGACAGGTTGCGGCCGCGGAAGAAGGCGGCCAGTGCCGCCATCAGGCGCTCGCGGTCGAGCTCGATCGGCTCGTCGGCATGATCGAGGTCGGCGCGATAGGGCGAGAACACCGAGGAGACGCGACGGTAGCCTGCCTGGGCAAGGTCGAGCTCGCGCACGATGTCGAAACGGCACACGCCGCTCAGCGCCAGCAGCAGGCGGCCGTCCTCGGTCTCGTTGAAGCTCACGATGCGCCCGGCACAGCCGACCTTGTGGACCTTGGGCTTGCCGTCGTCGGTCGGCAGGCCGTCGCCGGCGAAGCCGCCGGGCTGTTGGGGCTGCACCATGCCGATCATGCGATGGCCGGCCAGCGCATCGAATATCATGGCGAGATAGCGCGGCTCGAAGACGTTGAGCGGCAGCTTGCCGCCGGGCAGCAGCAGGACACCCGAGAGCGGAAAGATCGGCAGCGTCTCGGGCAGCTGCTCGAACCTGGGCTCGAAGGGATTGCGGCCGGGAGCGCGCTCGCCAGGTGTCCGATGAGGCGTGCGGCCGGTCATGGCGCCGCCGCGCCCGCGCTCAGGAGAACAGGACGGTCGACAGCCGCTTGCGGCCGTCGACGGCGAGCGGATCGGAAAAACCCAGCGCTTCGAAGAACTTCAGGAGCTGCATGCGGGCCGCTTCCTCGTTCCACTTGCGGTCGGCCTTGATCATGGCGAGCAGTTCGTCGATCGCTTCCTGGCGCTGGTTGTTCGCCCAATAGGCCATGGTGAGATCGAGACGGGCCTGCATGTCCTTCGGATCCGCCGCAGCCTTGGCCTTGAGATCGTCGACCGGGCCGGCTTCCTTGGCTTTTTCCGCAAGGTCGATCGAGGCCTGGACGGTGACGACGTCGGGGTTGGTCTTGTCCTTGGCCGGCACCTGGCCGAGCAGCTCCTTGGCCTGCTCGAGATCGCCGGCCTGCACGTGATAGCGCGCCATGCCGGCGAGGGCCGCGACATGGGTCGGCTCGACGCCCAGGATCTCGCTGTAGACGCGCGCGGCGAGATCCCAGTCGTTCTGCGCCACCGCCGCCTTGGCGTGCTCGAGCAACTCGGGAATTTCGTCGCCCGGTCCACCTTCACCGCCGGGCGCGCCGCCCGACGCCTGGATCAGGCGGTCGACGAACTGCTTGATCTGGCTTTCGGGCACGGCGCCCATGAAACCGTCGACCGGCCGGCCGCCGAAGAAAGCGTAGACCGCCGGGATCGACTGGATGCGCAGCTGCTGCGCCAGCATCTGGTTCTGGTCGATGTTGATCTTCACCAGCTTCACCGCGCCGTTGGCGGCCTTCACCACCTTCTCGATGGCCGGCTGAAGCTGCTTACAGGGCCCGCACCACGGCGCCCAGAAATCGACGATCACCGGCACCGTGCGCGAGGCTTCGAGCACATCCTTGGCGAACTTGGTCTGGTCGCTGTCCTTGATGAGGTCGGCGGGGACGGCCTGCGGCGCGTCGCCCTTCAGCATCGTTTCCATGGGTCCTCGAACGGGGATTTTTAGCGTCGTCCGCAATGTGGCCCCCGACCCCCACTGACGCAAGGGGCCCCACTTTCATGTGCCTCCCCCGTGTTACGGGGGAGGTGCCCCCGAAAGGGGGTGGGGGGGGAAGGCCCCAAAGGTGATTTTCGACAAAGCTATGATCTGGTCGTCACGAGCGCTTCGACTGGGGCTTTCCCCCTCCGGCCCTGCGGGCCACCTCCCCCGTATGACGGGGGGAGGAGAAGATTGCGGGTCATTCGTCGCGCACCTGATGCTTCATCAGCTCGCCGCCCAGCTGTCCCGTCAGGAACAGGCCGCACATGCGGTAGTCGCTGACCAGCGACCAGAGCGGCGCCTGAAAGGTGGCCGGCTTGTTCTTCTCGACGAAGAAATGGGCGAACCAGGCGAATGCGTAGCCGCAGACCGGCACGGCCAGCAGCCACCACCAGCTCTGGGTGGCCAGCGCCCAGACCAACACGACCACCGAGGCGATCGTGCCGACATAGTGGAGCAGCCGTGTCCGCCGCTTGCTGTGCTCGCGGAGGTAGAACGGCCAGAATTCATCGTAGGTCCGATAGGAAGTTGCCATGACACCTCCGCCGATTCCTCAACCGGACGTCGCCGCCTTCAGCCCGAGCTCGTCGAAGAGGATACGGGCTTGTTCCCGATGGGTCGCCGCCATGGCTCCTTCGCCCGCGGCCTCGCAGGCTTCGGCCAGGCCGACGAGGCTGTGCGCGATCAACGGCCGCAAGCCCAGCGGCCGGGCGATGTCGATGGCGCGCTGGTAGCAGGCGCACGCGGCCTGCCCGCCGGACGCAGGATCGGCCGCTTCGATGCGGCCGCGGATGCGGAAAACCGAGGCCACATGCGCAAGCTCGCCGGCCTGCTCGGCGATCTCCTGGGCGCGGCCGATGGCGGTTTGTGCCGCCGGCAAGGCGCCGACGGCGAGATGCGCCTGGGCCAGCGCCATGTAGTGGTGGATGGCGTTGTAGAGGCCGCCGAACCGGTAGGCGCCCTTGCGCTCGGCCTCCATCAGCAGGACCAGCGCATCGCGCGGGCGTCCGCCCTGGGCGTAGGCGGCGCCCAGCCAGGCGGTGACAATCGGCAGGACGATGTCGGCCTGCTGGGTGATGCGATACGCCGCTTCGAACGCCGCTATCTCGCCCTGTGTGTGGCCGACGCCGGATTGATAGAGGCCTTCGCCGATATAGGCGTAGACCGTCGAGTAAGGATCGCGAATGCGGTCGACCAGCTTCATGGCCCGGTCCTTGGTCTGCCGCGCCCTGTCGAACTCGCCGAGCAGGACCAGCGACCATGTCAGCAGTCCGCGGGCGAGGATGCTGGGAATGCCGGGCCAGCCGAAACGCGTGAGTTCGAGCTCGCCGCCCAGACTGTCGAGAATCGCCGTGTAGAGCTCCGCCGCTTCGCGGAGCGCGCCGATGGCGTGCAGCAGATTGGCCCGGTTGAAGCGGGCGGACAGGCGCAGCACGAAATCATCCAGTTCGTCGGCGAGCCTGATCGCCTGCTCGGCCGAGCGCAGCCCCGCCTCGTGCTTGCCGGCCAGCCACAGGGCGCCCGCAAGCTGGCTCGTCGTCGCCGCCAGCCGGCGCTTGTCGCCCAGCGCGTGGGCCAGTGCGTCGGCTTCGCTCATGACGGCGACCAACCGGTCGATCTCGCCCAGCGCCAGCAGCGGACTGTAGGCGTGCACGCGCGCATCGACGGCGAGCGTGGTCGAGGCGTCGGGCGGCAGCCGATCGAGTACCTTCAGCGCCCTGTCATAGAGGGCAATCGCCTCGTGATTGGCTGAACTGCGAATCGCCTGCGACAGCGATCCGATGAGGTAATGGGCGGCCTTGTCCCACACCTCGCCGCGCTCGGCATGCGAGGCCAGCAAGGCCGCTCCGCCATCGGTCGCCGAGCGGTCCTTGTGTTCGAGGTGTGCGAGCACGGCGGCATGCAGGCGCCGCTTTTCGCTGTTGAGCAGGCTGGCGTACGCCGCGTCCTGCACCAGCGCATGCTTGAACATCAGCATCGAATCGTTACCGGGTTCGGCCTGCAGCAACAGCCCCGAGCCGAGCGACCTGTCGACCATCGAACGCAGCTCGTCCTCGCTGCACGCCGCGACCGCGTGGAGGTCGGTGAGCGTGAACTGCCGCCCGAGCACCGCCCCGGTCTGCAGCAATGGCTTGGCCTCGGCCATCTTGTCGAGGCGGGCCGCCAGCAGGGCGTGAAGGCTCGTCGGCACCGTGTCCAGTTCGCCGGAACGGCCGGCCTCGAGCATCGCCAGCGTCAGTTCCTCGAGATAGAGCGGCACGCCCTCGGCGCGCGTCGCGATGCCGGCCTGCAAATCCTGGCTCAGCCGATTGCCGGCGATCGCCTGGATCAGTCGCCGGCTGTCGGCGCCGCTCAGCCGCTCGAGGCGAAGGTTGGTGGTGTAACCGGCCACGTGCCAGCGCGGCGAGAAGGCATCGCGGTTGGTCGCCAGGATCATTGCCTGCGCGTGTTCGATGCTGCCGAGAACATCGATCAACAGATTTTCCATCGTCGGGTCGATCCATTGCACGTCCTCGACGATCGCCAGCACCGGGCCGAACTTCGTGAGGTTCATGAATTGCGTCGACAGCAGCGCCACCAGCCGGTCGCGGATCTGGTGCGGCGCGGCGTCCGGCAGCCGGTGCTCGGGCGACTTGATCTGCAGCAGGTGGCAGACCAGCGGCAGATACTCGGCGACGTCGAGGCCGCCCATCTGCAGCCATTGTCGCGCCTTGGCGAGCTTGTCGGCGATGCTTTGCTCGCCCACCAGGCCGATCGATTTCATGAGTTGCTGGATGACCGGGAACAGCGCCGTGTCCTGGTGCAAGGGCGAGCATTGATAGCGCAGCACTGCGACCTCGGCGCCGATGCGATCCCTCGTCGATTGCACGAGGCGCGACTTACCGATCCCGGCGTCGCCGGACAGCAGGACGACCTGCCCCTCGGAGTCGGCCGTCCGCCGCCAGCGGCTCAGCAACAGCTCGACCTCCTCGCTGCGGCCGACCAGGGGCGCCGTCGAACGGGCGCGCAGCGCCGTGAAGCGATTGAGCGAGGAGCGCGTCCCCTTGACCTGCAGGACTTCCAGCGGCTCGGCCAGCCCGCGCAGCGGGCGCTTGCCCAGGCTCTTGTAGCGGAACGACCGGCCGGCAAGGCGCGCCGTGAGCGGCGCCACAACGAGGCTGTTGGGCTCGGCCTCCGCCTGAAGCCGGGCGGCGACATTGGGGGTCTCGCCGGAAATGCCGCCGTCGCTGGCCTTGGTTCCGTAACCGATCGCAACCAGGCCGGTCGCCACGCCGACGCGAACCGCCAGGCGCTCGCCATCCAAGGTCGGGATCCGCGACACTGTTTCGATCAGCTCCAGGCCGGCGGCCACCGCCCGTTCGGCGTCGTCCTCGTGGCTGGTCGGCCAACCGAAGTAGGCCATCAGGCCGTCGCCCAGGAATCGCGCGACGTGGCCGCCCAACTGCTGCACCGTCTCCGACGCCGTGGCGTGGTAGCGCTCGGTGATCGGCGCAAGCTCTTCCGGGTCGAGACGATGGGCCAATGCGGTCGATCCCACGAGGTCGCAGAACAGCACGCTCACCTGGCGGCGTTCCGCCCTGGGACGGCTGCGTGGGGCGGGCGGCGCCGGCAGGAGGCCGACGACGAAATTGTCGATGCGCGAGCGTTGAACGCCGGCAATCGCGCTCAGCAGACGCTTGCGATCGCCGAGCGGCGCGATGCCGAGACCGACCAGGTCGGCGTCGGTCAGCTCGGCCACGACATCAAGGTCGATCGCGTGCGCGGCGAAGGTCGCGGCGTACTGGCCTAGTCCCAGCTGGTCGAGCCACGATTCGAGCTCTGTCGACATGCGGCCTTGTCCGTTGACGCACAATCCGGCCGCAGCATATCGCATGCAATGGGGGCGAGATATCGCGTCCTGGCGGCGTTTTTTCGATTTCCGGAACGCCCGCTCTGCTGCCCATGGTTGCGTCCTGCGAGGCTGCTGCTATCCAAGCGCCCCGGCTCTTCGCAGCGCCGCGATATCGGCATCGTTGTAGCTAAGCTCGCGCAGGATCTCGTCGCTGTGCTGGCCGACGGCAGGCGGCGGCCCGGACGTGCGCGGCTTAGCGAAGCCCAGCCGTATGGGATTGTTCACGGTGCGCGGCACTTCGGGGTTCGTGGTGGCGGCGAAGATGCCGGCATGTTCGGCCTGCTCGTCGTCGATCACGTCGGCCAGGCGGCCGACGACGCCGAACGGAATACCGGTGCCGGAAAAGGCGGCTTCCCACTCGGCGTAGCTTTTCGCGGCGAAAACGGCCGCCAGCTCCTGCCCCAGCTCGAGCGCGCGCGTGCGGCGCTCGCCGCGATCGGTGAAGCGCGGGTCGGCCGCAAGGTCGGGCCGGCCGATGGCGGCGCAGAACGGCTCCCACAGGCGGTCGTCACGCACCACCAGAAGCTGAAGCCAGCGGTCGTCCCGGGTGCGGTAGAGATTGGTGAGCGCGTTGCGCGGCCGGTCGGGCGGCTGGCGCGGCGGCAGCTTGGCGCCGATCAGCGCGCCCGCGGCCGACGTGCCGTTGGCCCACACGCCGTTGGCATAGAGCGACGTGCCGACCCAGCAGCCCTTGCCGGTGCGATCGCGCTGGCGCAGGCCGAGCAGGATGGCGGCGACCAGGGTCATCGCCGTGGCGCGGTCGCCCTGGGCGGGCAGCGACAGGCCGGGCGGGCCGCCTTCGTAGCGCGCTGCGTCGAGGATGCCGGAGCGGCCGAAATAGGCCGTGATGTCGAAGCCCGGACGATCGCGGTCGGGGCCGGTCTCGCCGTAGCCGGTGAGCGAGCAATAGACCAGGCGCGGGTTTATAGGCTCGATGTCCTCCCAGCGCAGCTTCAGGCGTTCGCGCGCCGGCGGCGGGAAGTTCACGATCATGATGTCGGCGCGACCGATCAGGCGCTCGAGCACGGCGCGGGCGCTCGCATTCTTGAGATCGAGTGCGATCGAGCGCTTCAGCCTGCCGTCGAGCTGCCAGGGGAAGTTCTTGTCGCTCTGGGGGTAGCTCGCGTTCTTGTAGTTGTGGCGATGCGGATCGCCTTCGCCGGGCGGCTCGATCTTGATCACGTCGGCGCCGAAATCGGCCAGTGTGACGGCTGCCGCCGGCGCTGCGATGAACGAGCTGACGTCGAGGACGACGAGCCCGCTGAGCGGCAGCGTTGCCTCGCTCATCGCCTCCTCGCTCATCGAATGGCGCCGCTTGCCCGCAGGCTTGCGATCTCGTCGCGCGACAGGCCGGCTTCGGCCAGGATCTGCTCGCTGTGCTGACCGAGCGCCGGCGCCGGCTTGGCGATCTGCTGCTCGGCGAAGCCCAATCGGATCGGATTGGCGAGCGTGCGCGGCATCTCCGGGATCGCGGTATCGACGATCGCGCCGCAGGCCGCCGCCTGCTCGTCGCCGGGCACGTCCTGCGGCCGGCTGATGACGCCGAAGGTGATGCCGTGCGCGGACATCGTCTTGCGCCAATGCTCGTAGTCGCGGCTGGAGAAGGCCGCGCCCAGAATGGCCGCGAGCTCGCCCGAACGCCGGCGTCGTTCCTCGACCGTGGCGAAGCGCGGATCTTCGATGAGTTCGGGCTGTCCGATGGTCGCGCAGATTCCCGGCCACATCTTGTCCTCGCGCACGATGGTGAGCTGCAGCCAGCGATCATCCGACGTGCGGTAGATGGTGCCCAGGGCGGAGCGCGGCCGGTCCGGCGGCGGACGATGCGGCAGGTAGGCGCCGACCAGGGCTGCCTGGGCGATGACGCCGCACGACCACAGGCCGTTGCCCAAAAGCGACGTGCCGACCCATGAGCCTTCGCCGGTCTTCATGCGGTGGATCAGCGCCATCAGGATCGCCGACACCAAGGTCATCGCCGTCGCCCGGTCGCCTTGCGCGGGAACCGGCACGCCGGGTGGGCCGCCTTCGTAGCGCTGGGCGTCCAGAAGGCCGGAGCGGGCGAAGTAGGCGGTGACGTCGAAGCCTGGCCGGTCGCGGTCGGGCCCGGTTTCGCCGTAGCCCGTCAGCGAGGCGTAGATCAGCTTGGGATTGACCTGCTTCACGTCGTCATAGGTGAGCCTGAGCTTGTCGCGCACCGGCGGCGGGAAGTTGCAGACCAGCACGTCGGAGGTGGTAATCAGACGGTCGAGCGCGGCGCGGGCCGGCGGCTGCTTGAGATCCAGCACCAGCGAGCGCTTGTTGCGCGAGTCCATCTGCCAGGGATAGTTGACCTCGCCCTTCGGGTAGTTGGACGAGTCGTGCATGATCCGGCGGTTGGCGTCGCCGTCGGGCCCCTCGATCTTGATCACGTCGGCGCCCCAGTCGCCCAGCACGACCGCGGCGGCGGGGGCTGCAATGAACGAACTGATATCCAGCACGCGCAATCCTGCCAGCGGCAGGCCAGACTCGGTCATTGTCTTTCCCTGAAAAGCTCTTCCGGCGCTATGGGGCGCGGGCCTCCGGCGTCCGTCAAGACCGGCCGCCTGCATGGTTTCGGCACGCGGCGTGCTTGGGGGTTCCTTGCAAAACGCCGTCTCGGCGCGTATCTCCCTGCCTCCCCAAACCAAGGAGAGAGCGCCCCAAGCGCAAACAGTCATGGGCTACAGAGTCGCCGTCGTCGGCGCGACCGGCAATGTCGGTCGCGAAATGTTGCAGATCCTGGCCGAGAGAAATTTCCCGGCCGATGACGTTGTTGCGTTGGCTTCCGCCCGGTCGGTCGGCAAGCAGACGTCGTTCGGCGACAAATCGGTCCTGAAAGTCCAGGACCTGGCGAAATTCGACTTCAAGGGCATCGACATCGTGTTGAGCTCGCCGGGTGCCAAGGTGTCGGCCGAGCACAGCCCGCGCGCGGCCAAGGCCGGCGCCATCGTGATCGACAACACGTCGTACTGGCGCATGGATCCCGACGTGCCGCTGGTCGTGCCCGAGGTCAATGCCAAGGCGATCGCCGGCTACAAGGGCCGCGGCATCATCGCCAACCCGAACTGCTCGACCATCCAGATGGTGGTGGCGCTGAAGCCGATCCACGAGGCCGCCGTCATCAAGCGCGTCGTGGTGTCGACCTATCAGTCGACGTCGGGCGCCGGCAAGGAAGGCATGGATGAGCTTCTGAACCAGACCAAGAGTTTCTTCGTCAATCAGACGCTCGAACCCAGGAAGTTCACCAAGGGCATCGCCTTCAACGTCATTCCCCATATCGACGTCTTCATGGATGACGGCTCGACCAAGGAAGAGTGGAAGATGGTGGTCGAGACCAAGAAGATCCTCGATCCCAAAATCAAGGTCCACGCGACCTGCGTGCGCGTGCCGACCTTCATCGGCCATGCCGAGGCGATCAACCTCGAACTCGAGCAGCCGCTCGACGAGCACGAGGCGCGCCATCTGCTGGCCGCCGCACCCGGCGTGCTGGTGGTCGATCGGCGCGAACCGGGCGGCTACGTCACGCCCCAGGAAGTCACCGGCCAGGACGGTGTGTTCGTGAGCCGCGTGCGCGTCGATCCCACGATCGAGAATGGGCTGGCGATGTGGGTGGTCAGCGACAATCTGCGCAAAGGCGCGGCGCTGAACGCCGTCCAGATCGCCGAGGAGCTGATCAAAGGCTACATCTAGTAGATCTGCTCGACCCAACGACCTGAATAGAAGATGGCGCGGATGCTCTCCGCGCCATTTTTCTATGGCTCTGAATGTAACAATTAATCATTTTAGTACAGGTGCTTAAGGACTTGACCTGATGTAATATGAGAGAGTGAACGACACATTGTCGATCTATCCCTTGAGACCGGAATCGGAAGCCTCGGCCGGCTCGACGCCCTTGTTTGGCAATGCCGCCGATAGTTTCGTGCAGCTGCTGCGGCTGGCGTCGCAGGCCCATCGGGCGGGCCGGCTCGACGAGGCGATCGCGTCCTATCTGCGGCTGCTCGCGGTGCAGCCCTATCATGCCGAGCTGCACAACAATCTCGGCGTGGCGCTCAGGCTGGCGGGCAAGCTCGAAGCGTCGGTGTCGCATCACCGGCTGTCGCTCGCGGCCGATCCCGGCAATCCCGCGCTGCATTCCAATCTCGGCAATGCGCTCCGCGCCGCCCATCGCCTCGACGAAGCGGTCAAGCATCACTTCCAGTCGATCACGCTCAACCGCGACTATGCCGAGGGCTTCTTCAACCTGGCGCTCTGCCTGCGCGATCTCGGTCGCATCGATGAAGCCGTCGGCTGCTTCGGCCGCTCGCTGGCGCTCAGTCCCGACAACCGCCGCACCAAGGTCGAGCTTGCCATCGCGCTCCTGATGCGCGGCGAGCTGGCGCAGGGCTTCGCGACCTACGAAGCGCGCAAGCGGTTGCCCGAGACGCCGGTCCCGGACTTCACCCAGCCGGCGTGGGACGGTGGTCCGATTCAGGGCAAGCGCATCCTGCTCTATCCCGAGCAGGGCCTGAGCGACGTGCTGCTGTTCGTGCGCTTCGCCCGCGAGCTGAAGCGCCGCGGCGCCACCGTGCTGGTGCTTTGCCAGGCGCTGCTGAAGGATCTCCTCGGCACGGTCGACTTCATCGACACCGTCATTGCCGAAGGCGAGAAGCTGCCGGATTTCGACCTCCATGCCTCGATGGTGTCGCTGCCTCATCTCTGCCGCGCCGACTTCGATGCGGTGGCGATGGAGCCGGCCTATCTGCATCCGCCGGCGATGAGCCGCATCAAGCTTGGCCGCATCGAGAAGGCCAAGCTCCGCATCGGCATCTACTGGGCCGCCATGCCCGGCCAGCCGCAGGATCGCCAGCGCTCGGCGCCGTTCGCCGAGTTTTTGGCGCTGGCCGGGGATCCGGAGCTGCTCGTGTTCAGCCTGCAGGGCGGCGTGCACCAGCGCGACATCCAGCAGTTCGGCTCAGGCGGCCTGGTGCACGATGTCGGGCGCGGCATCTTTGACTTCGCCGAGGCCGCCACCGCGCTGTCGCAACTCGATCTTCTGCTGTCGATCGATGCGCCGATCGCCCATCTCGCGGCGGCCATGGGCCTGCCGACCTGGGTGCTGCTGCCGTCGACGGTCGACTGGCGCTGGCAACTCGGCGGCGAGCGGGCGCCCTGGTATCCCTCGGCGCGCCTGTTCCGCCAGCCCCGGCCGGGTGACTGGGACTCGGTGTTTGCCGGGGTCCGCGCCGAACTCGCCGTCCTCAAGCGCGCCCAGCCGCTCTGACCGCCTGCGCCCAGCGTTGCAGATCCTGCGCGTCGTCGACATCGTCCAGCATGTCGGTAAGGCCGCGCGAATAGCCTGACGGAAGTCCCGCCAGCGTGTCGGCCAGCGCCTGCGCCGTCGACCATCGCGCGCCGGCGAACAGGGCGCGCGGCATCGGCTTGAGACGTCGCGCGCCGACCAGCCAGAAACCGCCGTCGCCCGCCGGACCGAACACGAAATCGTTGCGGCCCAGCAGACGAAAGACGTGTGCGACGTGGCCGGCACGCAGCGCCGGGATATCGCTGCCGACCAGCACCACGGGCCCCGGCGGCAACACCCGGAACGGCAGCGTCATGCGTTGCCCAAGATCGCCCCGCCCTTGGGGACAGAGCCGTGGTCGCGTCCCGGCGCTTCGCCAGATGGGATGACCGAGAGCATCGTCGGGCGTCACGAACAGCCAGGGCGTCCAGCGGCGATCGTTCGCCAGTTGCCTGATCTCGGCGGTCAAGGTCGCACGATAAAATCGCGCAGCCGCCATCGGGCCGATCTCGGCCGCGAGCCGGCGCTTGACCCGGCCGAGCTGCGGCGCGCGGGCGAAGATCACAAGATGGCGCGCTTCATCCGTCGTACAGGCGCCGAACGACGGACACCGGGATGCCGACGGAGAACAGGGCGAGGCATGACAGGTTGCGTAGAGGACGCAGCACCCACCCGTCCCGTTCGTAGCGCCGCGCCGACGCCAAGACATCGGCATCGAGGGAAATCAGGTTTGCCCGCCCGATCCGACGCACGAGGTCGACGTCCTCCATCAGCGGCATCAGATGAAAACCACCTAGTCGCTGATAGAAGGCACGCGACATCAGCAGCCCCTGGTCGCCATAGGGCAGGCCGAAATTCCGGCATCGCCAGGCGACGAGGCGCTCGACACGGCGGGCGCGGGGATCACGGGAATCGAACTGCAGCCGGAAGTAGCCGGCTCTTGCCGCGTTCGAGGGCTCGGCCATGAAGCGCCGCGCGGCGTCCGTCCAGCCGGCTCCCAGCGTCGTATCGGCGTGCAGGAAGAGAAGCCACGGCGCGCTGCCGGCAGCCGCGCCGGCCGCGAGTTGCCGGCCGCGGCCGGGCAAGGTCGCGACGACGGCGGCGCCGGCCGCGCGGGCGATCGCCAGCGTATCGTCGCGTGAGCCGCCGTCGCAGATCGTGACGCGCGGCACGAGGCCGTGATCGCAGCCGCCGCCCAGTGAAGCGATCGTGCGCGCAAGACCCGATGCTGCGTTCAAGGTCGGGACGACGACGTCGATGGTCGTCGTCACCGGCTGCAGGCGGCGCCGCCCAGCACGCAGAACTTGGCGCAATGCGGATGGTTCAGGCGCACCGCGCCCACGCTGTCGGCCAGGCTGTGGCCGAGCTCGAACTGCGGATCGTAGGGCAGCAGCGTGCAGGCGACGACGGCGGGGCGGGCGGCGCCCTTGCGCTTCACCACCATGCGCGAGGAGGCACACATCACGCTGTCGGGGGATTTTTTCAGGATTCCCCAGCAGGCAGTGGTGATCTCGGGCACGTCGACGGTGGCATCCATCTCGGGAAAGAGCACCAGGGTCGTCGGATCGTGGGCGTCGACGGATACGCCGAGCTCGGCGAACAGCCGCGCGTAGCCCGCGCGCACCTGATCTTCTGATTCGTCCGAGAAACGGCGGCCGGCGACATGAACGTCGAAGCCCGCCTCGGCCAGCCAGACCAGGCCGTCGATGGTCGGCTTCCAGCTGCGCGCGCCGCGCTCGGCTTCGTGCAGCGCCCGGCCGTAATGGTCGAGCGAGACCCTGAGGGTGAGATTGGCGCCGTGCCGTTGCAGCAGGCCGAGCAGCGCGGGCTTCATCTTGTGCATCGGCTTCATGGCGTTGGTCAGCACCATGGCCTTGAAGCCGCGCGACAGCACATCGTCGAGCATCGCCGGCAGCCCGGGATTCATGAAGGGCTCGCCGCCGGTGAAGCCGATCAGCCGGGTGGCGTGGCCGTCGCGCTCGATCTCGTCGAGGTAGGACGCGACCTCCGCCGCCGTGAGATAGACCAGGCGATCGTTGCGCGGCGAGGATTCGATGTAGCAGTTGCGGCAGGTGAGGTTGCACAGCGTGCCGGTGTTGAACCAAAGCGTTTCGAGCGCTTTTAGCCCGACATGCGCCCGTGGCTCGCCCTTGGCGGTTAAAAGCGCGTCCTGGAATTTTACGGGGTCGAGCAGAATGGGCAGCATCGACGGGTCCTGCGTGACGTGGCCGGCGAGCCTAGCATGAAGCGTGGTCCTAGAGGCCGAGATAGCGGCCGATCTGCTTCCACGGCAGCGGCAACAGCGAGATCAGCGCCACCAGGCCGAAGCCCAGGATGATCGCGCCGGAGCCGCGGTTCAGCCACAACAGGCCGGCGCCGGTGAAGCGCGCGCGCAGCGACACCGACGCCGCGCAGATGATCGTCCACCAGGCGAGCGCGCCGCAGAACACGGCGCCCACCAGGAGGGCCGCGTCGGGCAGGCTGGCGCCGACGCCTGCGAGATTGCGACTGGCGAAGGCGGCGCCGAAGGCCATGACGGTCACCGGATTGAACACGGTTATGAAGAAGCTCGAACTGGCGTAGTGCAGATGCGTCGCCACCCGGTGCTCGCGGTCGTCGGCCACCGGGTCGCCCACGGAGCGCGGCCGGTGGCGCATCGTCGTCCAGCCCATGATCGCCAGCACGATGCCGCCGATGCCGAGCAGCCAGGCCTCGCGCTCGATGACGAACTGTTCGACGAAGGAGAGGCCGAAGGCCGCCACCGCGCCGAACACGGCATCGCCCAGCGCCGCGCCGATGCCGGTCATGTAGCCCGCCATCGCGCCCACGGTGATCGAGCGGCGGATGCAGAGCGCCGCCGCCGGGCCGACCGGGACCGCGATCACGAAGCCGATGGCGGCGCCCTCGATGGCGAGCGCGATCGGATTGAAGACGAAGCCCGGGACGTTCATTGCGTGGCTATAGCTTTTCCGCCGTGAAATGGCGCGACGGCGCGACCATCCTGTCCTGCGCCGCCACCAGTTGCAGCTCGCGCTCGCCCTGGGCGCGGGTGGCTTCGAGCACGGCGAAGATCGACGAGGCGGCCTTGCCGAGCGCCAGGGCGACGTCGCCGCTCTCGATCCAGTGAGCCGAGAACAACGCGGCGACCGCGTCGCCCGTTCCATTGGGCGCGACCTCGAAACCGATCAACGGCGTGGCGATCCGCCACGCAGCGTCCGGGCTCACCGCGACCATCTCGACCTGGTCGGCCGGCGCGTCGGCGCGGCGCAGGCTGGTGATCAAGGCGAGCTTCGGCCCGTTCAAGAGGCTGCGTGCGGCGGCCAGGGTTTCGCTCATGGTCGAGATTTTGCGGCCAGTCAGATGCTCGAGCTCGAAATGGTTGGGCGTCACCAGGTCGGCCGCGGGAATGGCGCGCTCGCGGAAGAAGGTGTCGATGCCGGGTTTGACGTAGATGCCGGTGTCGACGTCGCCCAGCACCGGATCGCAGCACCACACGGCCTTGGCATTGGCGGCGCGCACGCGGCGCGCCGTGTCGAGCACGACGTCGGCCAGGGCCGCATCGCCGACATAGCCCGTCAGCAGCGCATCGCACCGGGGCAAGAGGCCGAGCTCCTCGATGCCCCGCACGATGTCGGCGACCTGGTCCGCCGGGGCGGTGCGGCCACGCCAGGCGCCGTAACCCGTGTGATTTGAGAATTCGACCGTGTTTACCGCCCAGACCTCGTGGCCCAATCGTTGCAGGGGAAAAGTTGCCGCCCGATTGCCGACATAGCCGTAGGCAACATGGCTCTGGAGCGAGAGAAAGCGCATGGAAGCGGTCACCTTGCCACAGGGAGGCGCGTCATTATAGTCCGCCGCGTTTCCGGGGAGTGTTAGATGTCGCAGACCGTTCGCCCGCGCCGCAGCGTCCTTTATATGCCGGGCGCCAACACGCGCGCGCTCGAGAAGGCCAGGAGCTTGCCGGCTGACGCGCTGATCTTCGACCTCGAGGATGCCGTCGCGCCCGACTCCAAGGAAGCCGCCCGCGGCAATGTCGTGCTGGCTGCGCAGAGCAAGGCCTACGGCAAGCGCGAGATCGCCATCCGTTGCAACGGGCTCGCGACGGAATGGGGTGCCGCCGACATCGAGGCCATCGCCACCTCGGGCGCCGATGCGATCCTGGTGCCGAAGGTGGAGAGCGCCGCGGAGGTCACCCATGTCGTGTCGCTGCTCGACACGGCCGGCGCGCCTCCGACCCTGGCGGTATGGGCGATGATCGAGACGCCGAAAGCCATCCTGCGCGCCGAGGAGATCGCGGGTTCGCATCCGCGGCTCACGCTGTTCGTCATGGGCACCAATGATCTCGTCAAGGACATGCGGGCGCGCCACACGCCGATGCGCCTGCCGATGGTGACGGCGCTGGGCCTCGGCATGCTGGCCGCGCGGGCCTACGGGCTCACCATCCTCGACGGCGTCTACAACGACATCCGCGACGTCGAGGGATTCCGCGCCGTCTGCCAGCAGGGGCTCGAGATGGGGTTCGACGGCAAGACCCTGATCCATCCCAGCCAGGTCGAGCCGTGCAACGAGGTCTTCGCGCCCACGGCCGCCGAACTCGAGATGGCCGGCAAGATCGTCGCCGCCTTCAAACAGGCCCAGGCCGAAGGCAAGGGCGTGGTCACGGTCGACGGCCGGATGATCGAGAATCTCCATGTCGAACAGGCCGAGCGTGCGCTGGCGCTGGCGGCGGCGATCAAGGAACTGCAGGAAGCGGCATGAGCATCGGGAGCAAGACAAGTGCCGGCAACTTCTTCGAGGATTTCCGGATCGGCCAGGAGATCCGCCACGCCACGCCGCGCACCCTGACCGAGGCCGACGCGGCATTGAACATCGGCCTCTACGGCTCGCGCTTCGCCATCAACTCCTCGGACGTCTTCGCGCGCGCGCTCGGCCTGCCGCGCGCCCCGCTCGACGACCTGCTGGTCTTCCATGTCGTCATCGGCAAGACAGTGCCCGATATCTCGATGAATGCCGTCGCCAATCTCGGCTATGCCGAATTTCGCTGGGGCGCGCTGGTCTATCCCGGCGATACCGTCTCGGCGCATTCGACGGTTCTCGGCCTGCGCGAAAACTCCAACCGCGCCAGCGGCGTCGTCTGGGTGCGCTCGATCGGCACGAACCAAAATGACGAGATGGTGCTCGACTATGTGCGCTGGGTGATGCTGCACAAGCGCGATCATGAAGCGGCGGTCGGTGCGCCGGTGGTTCCCAAGACGGCACCTTCGGTGGCGCCGAGCCACCTGATCGTGCCGGCGGACCTCACGCTTGCCGCCTACGACGACGTCGCGGCCGGTTCGCCGTACCGCTGGGAGGACTACGAAGCGGGCGAGCGCATCGATCATGTGAGCGGCATCACGCTCGAGGATTCCGATCACATGTTCTCGACGCGGCTTTATCAGAACACCGCGCGAGTCCATTTCGACGCCTTCGCCGGCAAGAACACGCGCTTTGGCCGGCGTCTCGCTTATGGCGGCCATGTCATTTCGCTGGCACGGGCGCTTTCCTTCAATGGCCTCGCCAACGGCCTTCGGATAGCGGCGATCAACGCCGGCAGCCATGTCGCGCCAACCTTCGGCGGCGACACGATCTATGCCTGGTCAGAAGTGCTGGAGAAGGCGCCGCTGCCCGGTCGCGAAGACGTGGGCGGGCTGCGGGTCAGGACCATCGCTGCCAAGGATTGCCCCTGCGATTCGTGGCCGGGCAAGCAGCCTGACGGCAAATATCATCCTGCGGTCGTGCTCGATCTCGACTACTGGCTGCTGATGCCTCGGCGCCAGGCAAATTTCGCTTAGAAATCCGAGACTTAACACGCGCCGTGCGGTGACTTTCATTGACTTGAAGCGGCGCAGCGCTAAATAAAGACAAGCCGATCTCGGCAATTGAGGTTCTTCCGCGATGAGCGTCGCCAATCGGCCGGTGCACCGGCCGCTTTCTCCCCATCTGCAGGTCTATAAGCCGCAGCTCACCTCCGTCCTGTCCATCCTGCATCGTGCCACTGGCATCGCGCTGTCGGTGGGGGCGCTCTATCTCGCGACCTGGGTGATCTACGCGGCGTCAAACCCCACCGCCTACGCGCTGTTCCAGAGCTTCAACACCTCGATCGTGGGCCGCATCGTGCTGGGTGGCTGGCTGTTCTGCGCCTTCTATCACCTGTGCAACGGCATCCGGCACCTGTTCTGGGATGCGGGCTACGGCTTCGAGCTCAAGGACGCCTATCGCAGCGGCTGGATCGTCGTCACCGTCGCGCTCGCCGCCACGGTCGTGTCGTGGATCGTCGGTCTCAGGCTGGTGTGAGGAGCGGCCGATGAACAGCGATCTCAGGACCCCTCTCGCCCGCGCCCGCGGCCTCGGCTCGGCCCGCGAGGGCGTGCATCACTGGTGGGCGCAGCGGCTCACCGCCATTGCGCTGATCCCGCTCGTCGTGTGGTTCGCGATCTCGCTGGTGATGATGAGCGGCGCCGACTACGGCGCCGTGCGCGCCTGGATCGGTTCGCCGCTGGTCATGGTGCTGCTGATCCTGACCATCGCCATCGGCCTGCATCATGGCCAGCTCGGCTTGCAGGTCGTGATCGAGGACTACGTGCATGGCGACGGGTCGAAGCTGGCGCTGATCGTGGCGGTGCGCTTCATCGCGGTGTTGTTCGGGCTGGCCGCCATCGTGGCCGTCCTGCGTATCGGATTCGGGAGCTGACCATGGCCGAAGCGAGCAACGGCAAGAGCAACGGCGCAGCCGCAGGCACGGTCAATATCGGCGGCAACGCCTACAAGGTGATCGATCACGAGTACGACGTGGTCGTGGTCGGCGCCGGCGGCGCCGGGCTGCGCGCCACCTTCGGCATGGCGTCGAAGGGGCTGAAGACGGCCTGCATCACCAAGGTTTTCCCGACCCGCAGCCACACCGTGGCGGCCCAGGGTGGCATCTCGGCCTCGCTCGGCAACATGGGTCCGGACGACTGGCGCTGGCACATGTACGACACCGTCAAGGGCTCGGACTGGCTGGGCGACCAGGACGCCATCGAATACATGGTGCGCGAGGCCATCCCGGCGATCATCGAGCTCGAGCACTACGGCGTCCCGTTCAGCCGCACGCCCGAGGGCAAGATCTACCAGCGGCCGTTTGGCGGCATGACGACCGAGTTCGGCAAGGGCATCGCCCAGCGCACCTGCGCCGCCGCCGATCGCACCGGCCACGCCATCCTGCACACGCTCTATCAGCAGTCGCTCAGGAACAACGCCGAATTCTTCATCGAGTATTTCGCGCTCGACCTCATCATGGACGAGGGCGTGTGCCGCGGCGTCATGGCCTGGAACCTCGACGACGGCACCATCCACCGCTTCCGCGCCCACAAGACGGTGCTGGCGACCGGCGGCAACGGGCGCACCTATTTCACCACTACCCAGGCGCACACCTGCACCGGCGACGGCAGCGCCATGGCGCTGCGCGCCGGCCTGCCGATACAGGACATGGAGTTCATCCAGTTCCACCCGACGGGCGTCTACGGCGCGGGCTGCCTGATCACCGAGGGCGTGCGCGGCGAGGGCGGCTACGTCACCAACTCGACCGGCGAGCGCTTCATGGAGCGTTATGCGCCGTCGGCCAAGGACCTCGCCTCGCGCGACGTTGTCAGCCGGGCGATGACCGTCGAAATCCGCGAAGGCCGCGGCTGCGGCCCCAACCACGACTACATCGAGCTGCATGTCGAGCATCTCGATCCCAAGGTGATCCACGAGCGCCTGCCTGGCATCGCCGAGACGGCGCGCATCTTCGCCGGGGTCGACGTTACGCGTCAGCCGATCCCCATCCTGCCGACCTGCCACTACAACATGGGCGGCATCCCGACGAACCTTCACTGCGAGGTCGTCACCGTGAAGGACGGCGATCCCAACGTCGTAATTCCTGGCCTGATGGCGATCGGTGAAGCGGCCTGTGTCTCGGTGCACGGCGCCAACCGGCTGGGCTCCAACTCGCTGCTCGACCTCGTGGTATTCGGCCGTTCCGCCGCCAACCGCGCCGCCGAGCTGGTGACGCCGGGTGAATCGCACAAGCAGATGCCGCATGCCGGCGAGGAAGCCATCGCCCGCTTCGACAGGCTCCGCCATGCCTCGGGTGGCACCGGCACGGCGCAACTGCGCCTCAACATGCAGCGCACCATGCAGAATGACTGTGCCGTGTTCCGCACCCAGAAGAGCCTCGACGAAGGCTGCGACAATATGGACAAGGTGTTCGCCGGGAAGGGCGACGTCCGCGTGAAGGACCGCTCGCTCATCTGGAACTCCGATCTCATGGAGACGCTGGAATTCGAGAACCTGATCGTGCTGGCGCAGGCGATCATCCGCTCGGCGGCCAACCGAAAGGAAAGCCGCGGGGCGCATGCCCGCGAGGACTATCCCGAGCGCGACGACAAGGAATGGATGAAGCACACAGTGATCTGGGTAAACGAGAGCGGCAAAACCCGCATCGACTACCGGCCGGTGAAGCTGCAGCCGATGTCCAACGACGTTCAGTCGTTCCCGCCGAAAGCCCGCGTGTATTAGGGCACGCGTGTACTAAGAGACGCCCGAGAGTTTCGAGAGGAAGCGATGGCTGAGTTCAGACTGCCCGCCAATTCCAAGATCGGCGTCGGCGAAACCTACAAGGCGGCGGCGGGAACCAAGAACATCAAGGCGTTCAAGGTCTATCGCTGGACGCCGGACGACGGCAAGAACCCCTCGCTCGACACTTATGAAGTCGACATGGACACCTGCGGTCCGATGGTCCTGGACGCGCTGATCAAGATCAAGAACGAGATCGACAGCTCGCTCACCTTCCGCCGCTCGTGCCGCGAGGGCGTGTGCGGCTCGTGCGCCATGAACATCGACGGCACCAACACGCTGGCCTGCACCAAGTTCATTTCCGAGGTGAAGGGCGACATCAAGATCTATCCGCTGCCGCACATGCCGGTGGTGCGCGACCTGGTTCCCGACCTCACCGTGGCCTATGCCCAGCTCGCCTCGATCGAGCCGTGGCTGAAGTCGACCAGTCAGCCGCCGACCCGCGAGCGGCTGCAGTCGCCCGAGGAGCGCGCCAAGCTCGACGGGCTGTGGGAGTGCATCCTGTGCTTCTGCTGCACGACCTCGTGCCCCTCCTACTGGTGGACCGGCGAGCGCTATCTCGGGCCCGCCATCCTGCTGCAGGCCTATCGCTGGCTGGCCGACAGCCGCGACGAGGCCAAAGGCGAGCGGCTCGACCAGCTGGAGGATCCGTTCCGGCTCTACCGCTGCCACACCATCATGAATTGCACCAAGACCTGCCCCAAGAGCCTCAATCCGGCGAAGGCGATCGCCGAGATCAAGAAGATGATGGTCGAACGGACGATTTGACCGCTCCGGCGGCGGGGATGTAGAATTTGGCTAAGTAGGCCAAACTCTCATGACTAAAGTTTTCAATCTCTACGAAGCCAAGAACCAGCTTTCCTCGCTGGTGGAACGTGCTGCTTCCGGCGAGGAGATCATTATCGCCAAGCACGGCCGGCCCATGGCCAAGCTGGTGCCGGTAAAGGTCGCCAAGAAAGCGCCGCGTAAACAGCTGAATCTGTTGGGCCTTACCTATATGGCGGACGACTTCGATGCGCCGCTTCCGCCGGAATTGTTGAAGCTGTTCGGGTACGATCCCTAAGTGGATCTGCTGCTCGATACCCACGCCTTCATCTGGTGGGCCGCCCGCGATTCGCGACTGGCCGAGAACGCCCGCATTGCCATTGCCGACGCCGACAACCGCGTGGTCGTCAGCGCCGTGAGCGTTTGGGAAATCGCCATCAAACGCGCGTCCGGCAAACTGGCCTTCCACCACAACATTCTAGAAGTTCTGACCCGGACCGGCTTCGATTTCGTCGACATCACTCCGCGCCACGCCGACCTTGCCGGATCGTTGCCGCTTCATCATGCCGATCCTTTTGACCGGCTTTTGGTTGCTCAAGCCAAGATAGAAGGGTTCGTTCTGGTGACTCAAGACCGCCAACTGCTTCCGTACGGAGTGCCCATTCTGGGGGTGAACTAAGTGGCGGCGCGCCTTTTGCTATGCTGGCCAGGCGGATGACAAAAACAGGGGCTTCAACAATGTTTCTCAAATCTCTCGCCGCCGCGGCGGCGCTTTCGGGCGTCGCGGCGGCCGCCTCGATGTCGGCGTCGGCCGGCCAGACCTTCGACGCGGTGAAGGCCAAGGGCTTCGTGCAGTGCGCGGTGAACACCGGCCTGGCGGGCTTCTCCTTCTCCGACAGCCAGGGCAAGTGGACGGGGCTCGACGTCGATCTCTGCCGGGCGATCGCCGTGGCGATGTTCGGCGATGCCGAGAAGGCAAAGTACACGCCGACCACGGCGCAACAGCGCTTCGTGGCGCTGCAGTCGGGCGAGGTCGATGTCATCACGCGCAACGCCACGCAGACCCTGCTGCGCGACACCTCGCTGGGCTTCAACATCGCCGGCGTCAATTTCTACGACGGCCAGGGCTTCATCGTGCCGACCAAGAGCAACATCAAGAGCGCCAAGGATCTGGCTGGCGCCACGATCTGCGTGCAGCCCGGAACGACCACCGAGCTCAACCTCGCCGACTATTTCCGCAAGAACAAGATGACCTTCAAGCCGGTGCTGATCGAGAAGCTCGACGAGCTCCTGCAGGCCTATGCCGCCGGCCGCTGCGATTCCTACACGACGGACGCTTCGGGGCTGGCGGCGGTGCGCGCCGGCCAGCTCTCCGGCAAGGGCGAGCACACCATCCTGCCCGAGCGCATCTCCAAGGAGCCGCTCGGCCCGATCGTGCGCCACGGCGACGACCAGTGGTTCGACCTCGTCAAATGGACCCTGATGGGCATGATCGAGGCCGAGGAGATGGGCATCAGCTCGAAGAACGTCGACGAGATGCTGAAGAGCGACGATCCGGCCATCAAGCGCTTCCTGGGCGTCACGCCGGGCTACGGCAAGGCGGTCGGCGTCGACGAGAAGTGGATGTACAACATCGTCAAGCAGATCGGAAACTACGGTGAGAGCTTCGAGCGCAATGTTGGCGTCGACACGCCGCTCAAGCTCGAGCGCGGCCAGAACGCGCTATGGACCAACGGCGGTCTGATGTACGCAATTCCGTTTCGCTGATTGAGCGACGGTGTCATCCCGAGCGCAGCGAGGGACCTTTCGCGATGCCGACTAAAGATCCGTCGTTTCGCTCGGGATGACAATTCGCTCAAACCGCATCTTCTTGATGCGGCCGGTCGACACTTCCAGCGCCGCCACGCGGCCGGCGCGGTCGCGCACGAGATGGGCGAGCTGGCTCACCTGCAGCCAGCTGCCCGGCGATTCGATTTCGACGGTGTCGGCGTCGATGCCGCGCACCGGCCAAGGCGCACCGCCGGCGATCAGCGGCCCGCCGACGGTAGCGGCCCAATCCTCGCCGCTGCGCTTGATCTCCCAGGTGGCGCCTGTATCGGCCGAAACGTAGCGGCCGGCGATCGCCGCCGGCACCGATTTGCGCCGCCCAAGCTTCTTGAACGTGAGCACGCGGCCGGCGCCGAGATCGACCCGCGCTGTCCCGGTTCGGCCAGGCTTCAGGGCGAATTCGAACGAACCGCGTTCGGCCGCCAGCCAATCGTCGGCGCGGCGTCCCAGCACGAAGGGCATCCCGTTCTGCGTCACCGTCGCCTCGCCGTTGCGCCAAGCCAGCTCGAACAGCGACGGCTCGTCGGCGTTGAACCAGGTGCCGCCGAGCGGCTTGATGTCGGCCTCGCTGAGGGCGGGCACGGCGGGCCTCAATCGCTTGTCGCCTTCCAGCGCCAGCATCGCGATGGCGCGCGACTGCCGCCAGGGATCGATGCTGCCCAGGTTGGCGATCACCACGATTGTGAGGTCGGCCTGCGGCACCCGCAGGAATTCCGTGCGATAGCCCGGCCACAGGCCGCCGTGGCCGATGGTGGCGAGGCCACGCAAGTCGTCGGCCTGCACGCCGCGGCGATATTTGTTGGCATGGCCGCCGGCGAGCGGCGCCGCGGCCGCCAGTTGCGCCGGCAGTCCTTTAGGCGAAAGCGCCGGCTGGTCGAAATGCCGGCTCCAGATCAGCAGATCCTCGACGGTCGAGGTGAGGCCGCCTTCGCCGCCTTGCGGATAGGCATGCGCGGCGCGGCGGAATCCGCTCTCGAAATCGCCGAGATAGCCCGTGGCGAGACCCGGGATCACCGTGTCGATCTCGTGCACCAGCGAGGTGCTGGTCATGCCGAGCGGCTTGAAGATGCGTTCGGCGAGGAAGTCGCCCAGCTTCTGGCCGGCGAGCTTCTCGATGATCAGGCCGAGCAGCAGGAAGTTGGTGTTGCTGTAGAGGAAGCGGCTGCCCGGCGCGAAGTTGAGATGGTTGTTGCGCGTGCAGGCGGCCAAGAGATCCTGCAGTCGCGCCGGCTTGTCGAGGCTGTGGCCGCCCAGCCGCAGCAGCTCGAGGAAATCGGGCAGGCCGCTCGAATTGCGCATCATCTGGTCGATGGTGACGGGCAGGGGACTGAGCTCGCCGAGATACTTGTGCGGCGGATCGGCGAGCTTGAGCTTGCCTTCCTCGGCCAGCATCAGCGCGGCGCTGACGGTGAACTGCTTGCTGACCGAGGCGATGCGAAAGCGCGTCCGCGGGTGGATCGGTACGCCCAGTTCGATGCTGGCGAGTCCATAACCCTTGCAGAGCTCGATCTCGCCTCCCCGCATGACGGCTGCGACGGCGCCCGGCGAGCCGGGCCTGGTGTAACGGGAGAACAGCGCGTCGACGCGACGTTCGAGGGCGACGGATCCGATCGATTTTGACATGGAAGGCAGTCAATCCAAGCGGCTCGCGCTTGTAAAGCCGAGGCGCTACCTTCCGGCGAACACAGGAGGAACGCGTGAATGGAGCGCCGCTTCGTCAAGGTCGAGAAGGGTCTGGGACCGCAGGGCCGCATCGCCGTGGTGCGCTTCGACCGCGGCGACAACATCAATGCACTCAGCCAGGAGGCGATGCGCGAGCTGCGCGACGTGCCGCGCGATTTCGAAGACGACCTTTTAACCTCGGTCGTGATCCTGACCGGCGGGGCCAAGGCCTTCTCGGCGGGCTTCGACCTCAAGGACACCGAAGGTCGCCAGCGCGATCAGCTGTCGGTCGGCGAACGCATTCACCGCCAGCGGCTCGGTCCCAAGATGTGCAAGGCGTGGCACGAGATGGATCAGGTCACCATTGCCGCCATCGAAGGCCATTGCATCGGCGGCGGCGCCGCGCTGGTCGTGTCGCTCGATTTCCGCACCTGCGGAAAGAGCGCGCATTTCCGCATCCCCGAGGTCGAGCTCGGCATGAACATGAGCTGGGGCTCGGTCCCGCGCATGCTGGCGCTGATGGGCCCGGCGCGCACCAAGCAGGCCGTCATCCTGGCGTCCGATCGAATCTCTGCCGCCGAGGCGCTGGACTGGGGGCTGGTCGAGAATGTCGTCGAGGATGGCCAGGCCTTGAATGCCGCCATGGAATTCGCCGAGCGCGTTGCCCAACAGCCGCCGATCCCGGTGCGCATGACCAAGCGCACGGTCAACCGGTTCGCCCACGCGCTCGACGATCTCGGCTCGCACATGGACGCCGATCAGAACGTGCTGACCGGGCTGACCGAGGACTACAAGGAGGGAACGCAGGCCTTCCGCGAGAAGCGCAAACCCGTATTCAGAGGACGCTGAGTGAGGATAAGTCGGCCTCTATCCCCGCTGCGGCTCGACCGTGCGCGGATCGTCAACGTCGGCCCTGACATACTCGCTCGGCTCAGGCGTCGCGGTCATCAAGGTCACCCCTTCCGGGGAGTGAAAGCGGTGCCACGCCCCCTGGGGGACAATCACGAGCATGCCGGCGCTGACGGCAACGGACTGTCTTCCCTCATCGGTGACGATGTGCAGGACTCCCGCTCCGTCGATGATGTGCACCAGCTCGTCGCCCTTGGGATGACGTTCCCAAGCGCCTTTGCCGGCGAATTTGCCGGTGAAGATCTGGCCGTCGCGATAGGTCGCCAAATGTGCGGAAGTTCCCTCGCGCTCCGCTCTGGTGGTCGTCGGGGTCCGCCCGCGCAGCATCGTCAACTTTCCAAGTTCTGCCTTGAGATCGACGATCGCGACCATACCTTCCTCCGCTCGCCCTTCAGGATCGATGATCGACCATATCTTTTTCCGCGTGCCCGTCGCTAATGACACGATGATGACAGCGGCAATCCCGATCGCGACGCCCCAAGTACCTCCGCTAGTACTTGCGCCCCGGCAGCTGATCGATGATCGCCTGACGCGCGGGGTCCTCGAGCATCGCCCAGCGGCCGATCTCGTCGATCGTGCGCTTGCAGCCGAGGCAGAAGCCGCTCTTGCGATCGATCGTGCAGATGCCGATGCAGGGCGACATCACGCGCCTGAGCGGTGGTGGTCCGTCAGACATGGCGTGATCAGGGCTTCTTGCTGAGTTCAGCGAGCTGGTTCTGCAACTCGTCGAGCTTGCGCTTGAGATCGTCGATCGCGGCTTCGGTCGGCGGGTTGGCCGCGTCGCTCTTGGGCGGCTCCTGCCCGTTGGTCAGGGGCGGCGTGCCCGGGGCCTGTCCCGCCTGGCCGGGCCGGAACGGGTTGAACATGCGCATGGCGTTCTCGAACATCGCCATGTTCTGCTTGCCCATCGATTCGAACTGCTGGAACGGGTTGAAGCCGAAGGCATTCTGCAGGTAGCGCCGCATCTGCTCCTGGTTGCGCGCGAACTGCGTCATCGACATCTCGAGATACTGCGGCACCACGCCCTGCAGGCTGTCGCCGTAGAACGAGATGAGCTGGCGCAGGAAGGGGATCGGCAGCAGCGTCTGCCCGCCCTTGCTCTCTTCCTCGAAAATGATCTGTGTCAGCACAAAGCGCGTGATCTCGTCGCCG
>Ga0193726_1000246_pt1 | contig 70328 bp, 63 predicted proteins | sample H2c1metaG_FD_144928 | JGI IMG/M metagenome (GOLD analysis project Ga0193726, IMG submission 144928) | Soil microbial communities from a riparian zone of the East river system, Colorado, United States - H2c1 | ecosystem: Environmental > Terrestrial > Soil > Riparian zone | place: USA: East River... | reverse complement strand
GCAGCTGCAATCGCCGCTGGATATCCGCGGCCGCGTGATCGGGCTCTACATCCTGTCCGCCCTCGGCATGCGCGCCTTCTCCGGGGTCACGGTCGGGATCGTCGGGGGCTTCATCGGCATCCACCGGTCGCTCGCGCTGTCCGCCATGACGCTGCTCGCGGTCATCATCGGCCTCCTCGCGTTCACGCTGCGCGGATCGAAGCGGAGCTGACCGTGGGAACTGCGACCGCAGCGCCGAACGACGCCGATTCCAGGTACGCCTGGATTCGCCTCGGAGTCGCGGTCGTGCTGATGACGATAGGCGGGTCGGGGATGTACTCGATGGCGGTGGTGCTGCCGCCGTTGCAGGCGGAGTTCGGGATCGCGCGCGCGGATGCCTCGCTTCCCTATACGCTGACGATGATCGGCTTCGGCTTCGGCGGCATCCTGATGGGGAAGCTCGCCGACCGCTTCGGCGTGATCGTTCCCGTACTCCTCGGCTCGGTGTGCCTCGGGCTCGGCTTTATCGCCGCAGGTCTCTCGCAAAATCTCTTCGAGTTCGCCGCGGCTCAAGGATTGCTGATCGGGCTTCTCGGCGCATCCGGAACTTTCGTGCCGCTGGTCGCGGACATCTCGCTCTGGTTCACCCGCAGGCGCGGGATCGCGGTGGCGATCGTGATGAGCGGCAACTACCTCGCAGGCACCGTCTGGCCGCCGCTCATGCAGCATTTCATCGACACCGCGGGGTGGCGCGCGACTTACATCGGAACGGGAGTGTTTTGCATTGCCGTGATGCCGCTGCTTGCGCTCGCTCTAAGGAGAAGACCTCCCGCATTGGAAATCCACCCTCACCCTTCCCCTCTCCCGCGAGCGGGAGAGGGGAAGGACCGGCCGCTGGGATTTTCGCCGGGCGCGCTGCAGACGCTGTTGTGCATTTCTGGCGTCGCGTGCTGCGTCGCTATGTCGATGCCGCAGGTACACATGGTCGCGTACTGCGGCGACCTGGGCTATCCGGCGGCGCGCGGCGCGGAGATGCTCTCGCTGATGCTCGGTTTCGGCATCGTGAGCCGGCTCGCGTCGGGCTGGATCGTCGACAGAATCGGGGGCTTGCGCACGCTGCTCCTCGGCGCCGTGCTGCAGGCGGTCGCGCTCGCCCTCTTCCTGCCCTTCCAGCAGCTCGCGGCGCTCTACGTGATTTCGGCGCTCTTCGGCCTCTTTCAGGGCGGGATCGTGCCTTCCTATCCGATCATCGTGCGCGAATATTTTTCGCCGCGGGAGGCGGGCGTGCGCACCGGCACGGTGCTGATGGCGACGCTCTTCGGCATGGCGCTCGGAGGCTGGCTGCCCGGATGGATTTTCGACGCGACCGGTTCCTACCGCGCCGCCTTTGCCAACGGCATCGCCTGGAACCTGGTGACGACGACGATCGCGCTCTTTCTCATTTATCGCGCGCGGCGCTTGACCGTGGCCGCCCGCGAGGCTTGAGTTTCGAGAATCGCGCCGACGCCGGAACTCGACAGCTAGCGGAGCGCTCCGCTCGAAGCTAGCGCCTGGCGACGATCACGCGGCGCGCGTCTTGCGCGAGGACGCGTCCCGGAAGCCCCTGCCGCTTGAGTTTCTCGTAGAGTTGCGGCGTCATGATCGCGTAAGCCTCCCCGTGCTCTTGCCAGAGTCCGACGAAATCACCAACCGAATTGACGTATTTATCGGGCTCGGTGGCGATGCCCGGCGCCAATTCGTCCTTGTAGCCGACCAGAGTCACGGGGCGGCCGAGATAGAAAGGGACGCTTTGATCGAAGATCGCCACGCTGTAGAACGGCGGTTCGCGCGGAAACTGCAGATCTTCGCCGACCACCGACTCCACCAGCCGCTCCGACGAATACCGTGCGTCGAGCAGATGCGTGCCCGACAGGGCGAGCTGGACCGCGAGCAGACTGCCCAGGCCGACGACCGCAAGCGATGCCTCCTCCCGTCCGCCGCTGAAAAGCCGGAACGCGGCAAAGCCCGCCGCAGACAGAGTCAGCGCCGCCGCGAGCAGCCAGATCGCATAGCCCGGGTCGAACTCCGGCCAGGTCCGATTCGCGCCCACGGTCGGAAGCACGGCGGCCAGCAGCGCGAGGACCACGCCGGCAACGACGCAGGCCACCGCCGGCGCGCGGCGCGCGCGCTCGGACAGAGCGCGATAGTGCCGGGCGAAGAGGAGCAGGATCGCCGGAACCGCCGGCAGCACATAACCGGGAAGCTTCGAGCTCGAGGCGCTGAAGAAAACCACCACCACGGCGGTCCAGATCGCGAGAAAGCGATCGACCCGGAACCGGGAAGCATCCGGTGTTCTCCAGGCTTTCACGAAGGCGGCGGGGATGCTCGGCGTCCAGGGCAGCAGCCCGACGAGCAGCACCGGGACGTAGTACCACCAGGGACCGGGCCGATGATGATCGGGCAGGAGGTAGCGCTCGACATGTTCGTAGATGAAGAAGAAGTGAAAGAACTCCGGATTCCTCTGTTGCACCAGCACGAACCACGGCAGCACGATCGCAGCGAACGCGGCCAGCCCCGGCGCCCAGTGCAGTCGCCGCAGCGGCGAGAGATCGCGCTCGACCGCCATGTAGCTCAGAAGCGCCATGGCCGGAATCGCGATCCCCACGACCCCCTTGCTCAGAACGGCGCATGCCATCGCCGCCCACGCAAAGATCATCCAGCCGCGTTCCGCGCGCAGACCGTCGGCGCGCTGGCTCAGGAGAAAACCCACGAGCGCGGCGGTCAGAAAAAATGTGAGCCCCATGTCGAGGGTGAGGAACTGGCCGCCGATAAAATATCCCCAACAACCCGCGACGGTGAGCGCAGTCAGGATCCACGGCGAGCCGCGCGCGAGTCGAAACCCCGCGAACGCAATCAGCGCGATCCCGAGAAAGCCGGTCACGGCCGGCCACAGGCGCGCGGTCCACTCGTCCGCGCCGAACGCCGCGAAGGCGCCCGCGGTGGCCCAGTACTGCAACGGCGGCTTCTCCAGGTACTTGATGCCGTTCAAGCGCGGCGTCACCCAATCGTTCGAATTCAGCATCTCGCGGGCAATGTCGGCGTAGCGCCCCTCGTCCGGCATGAACAGCCCGCGATACTCGATCCCGGAAAACCATATTAGGGAGAGAATCAAGCAAGCGCTTGCGATCCATCGCGACGTGGAAGCGGGGGCGGCGAGCATGGAATTTCCGGTGTGGCCGATGCTGGCCTCGAAGCGCCGTGCGACGGGGTGTCAGCATGAAGCTCACAGCCTTGCGGGGCGCTGACGCAAAGCTTTCAGATCGCTGTCTTCCGGTGATATCTTAAGCACGAGAACAAGATCGAAAGAGGAGGATTCGATGGACCGCATTTCAAGACGCCTGGCGACGGCTCTGGTGGTCGCGGGGTTCTTCCAGACCGCGCAGGCGGCGACGGTGCTCGACAACGACTACGTGCGCGTGAGCCGCGACGAGGCGCCTTGCGCCGAAACCTCGACGCCGGGGTGCGCCGAGCGCGTGATCGTGGCGATGGGCGAGATCCAGCTGCGCTTCGGCAAGGTGCTGCGCGCGATGCGGCGCGGCGAAGTCGCGGTGTTCAAATGGGGCGAATCCTACCGTCCGCCGGAAGGGGGCTCGTATTTCGAGGTGGCGCTCAAACCCAATCATCCGCCGGTCAAGTCGCCCGCCGAGATCATTCCGCCCGCGAAGAACACGATCGTGTACGAGGGCGAGCGCTTTTTCGTCTATGAGGAGCGGCTGGCCCCGGGGGACACACGCGCGCGCCACAGCCACAGCCAGCGCGTCGAGATCCGCATCAACCAGGGGCCTTTGCTGCGGCAGATCATCGAGGGCAAGGACGCGCCGCAGGAACCGCCGAGCGTGGTGAACTTCCGCGAGCCCATCATCCACACGGTCACCAATGTAGGCGACATGGCGCTGTGGAATTTCATCCTCGAGTTCAAGCCGGAGGGCGCGTCGCACTGACGCCGGAACATATCGCATGACGAACAGGCCTCCAGACGCCCAGCTCGCCCACGTCGGCTTGTTCGTCCGCGATCTGGACGCGATGACCGCGTTTTATTCCCGCGTCCTCGGCCTGGTGGTGACCGATTCCGGGGACTACTACATGGGCGGTCGCATCGCCTTCCTCAGCCGGAACGCCGACGAGCACCACCAGATCGTGATGGCCGAAGGCCGGCCCGAAGATGCTCCGACGACGATCAACCAACTCTCATTCCGGGTCAAGAACCTGGAGGACTTGAGGCGCTTCTATTCCGTGCTGGTGGCCGAACGGGCGAAGGAAATCGTTCCACGCGATCACGGAAACGCCTGGAGCATCTACTTCAGCGATCCGGAGGACAACCGCGTCGAGCTCTACACGCCTTCTCCGTGGTACGTCAGGCAGCCTCGCGGCGAGCCTCTCGACCTGACCGAGCCCGTGGACGTCATCCTCGCCAAGACCGAAGCGCTGGTCCGCGCCGACCCGAGCTCCTCCTCGCGGGAAGCGTGGATGGCGCAACTGCGGACTCGACTCGCCAAGTAACTCTCTCCCTCCCGCCCGCGCGACAATCCGCCGCGCGGCTGTTAAAGTGGCGGCCGCGATAATTCTCTCCCGGAGCAAATCACACCCATGGCCGCCAAAGACAGACCCTTCGTCATCACGCTCGAAGAACACTACTGGGACGCCGACGTGGCGAAAACCTTCGGGAGCGGCGAGGCGCGCAACCCCGAGTTGCGCCGGCGGCTGGACGATTTGGGCGCGCTGCGCATCAGGGAAATGGACGAGGCCGGGATCGACGTACAGGTGCTCTCGCACGGCGCGCCCTCGACGCAGCGCCTCGACGCGGCGACCGCGGTGCCGCTCGCCAAGCGCGCGAATGACCGGCTGCACGAAGCGGTGCGCGCCCATCCCGACCGTTTTGCCGGCTTTGCGGCGCTTCCGACCGCCGACCCGAAAGCGGCGGCGGACGAGCTCGAGCGTACTGTCACCAAGCTGGGCTTCAAAGGCGCGATGGTGCACGGACCGACGAACGGAGTTTTTTTCGACGACAAGCGCTTCTGGCCGATCTTCGAGCGCGCGCAGGCGCTCGACGTGCCGCTCTACATCCATCCGTCTCTGCCGGTGCAAGCCGTTACCGATGCCTACTACAAGGACTACCTGCAGGAGTTTCCCCAGCTCATCGCCGCGGCCTGGGGTTACACGGTCGAGACCGCCACGCATGGCATCCGCATGATCCTGTCGGGCGCATTCGAAAAATATCCGGGCCTGAAGATCATCCTCGGGCATCTGGGCGAATCGCTGCCCTTCTCGGCCTGGCGCATCGACATGTGCCTGTCGCGGGGCGCCGATAAACCCAGCACTTTTCGCGACACCTTCTGCAGGCACTTCTGGATCACCACGAGTGGCAATTTTTCCACGCCCGCGCTGATGTGCAGCATCATGGAGATGGGCGTGGACCGGATCCTGTTCTCGGTGGACTACCCCTTCGTCCCAAACCCGCCCGGAACGAAATGGATGGCGGACCTGCCTTTGAGCCTTGAGGACCGCACCAAGATCCTCTCCGGGAATGCCAAGCGGCTGCTGAAGATGTAGTAATGCCGGACGCTTCGACGGCTTGCGCCGTCGAAGCACCGGATTACTTCGGCGCGATGGAGTCAGACGCAAAAGCGCTGCTCATCGCGCCGGGAGCGAGCTGCCGTGTCGCTTGGAAAAAAACGCGCGCGCGGGCTCGAGTCAGGCGCCCGGCGCGCGTTCTACGGCACGATCGTGAACGCGTTGGCGGCGACCGCGGATTCCGCGATGTGCAGTTCTCCGATCCACGTCACCGCGTCCACGAGGGCTTCCACCGCGCCGCTTGCTGGCAGAGCAAGCGACGTGAGAAGTCCGAACGCGAGCACGACTATCATGTTGAGTTTCGCCTTCACATGTCGCAGTGCAGCAAATGTCATGCCAACTGCGTTCTGCGTGAAGATTATCTATCGCCAACAGTGCGTTAACGTCGCGTTCCTCGTTCGCGGCTACCTACCTGTCCGAATCCGTGCACCAAGGCGGTTCAATAAAAAGCGCGATGCACCGAAGTGCATCGCGCCCTTACGTCAGCCCACGGCGCGATGAACTGCGCTTGCGTCAGCTCCATCGCGCCGAAGTAATCCGGCGCGCAGCGTCCGGCATTACTTTTTATTCAACTCCTTCCACGGATCCTTCACCGCGGTGCCCACCGTCTCGAGCTCGACGTTGGCGAGCTTGCCGCCGACCCTGCGCACTTCGCGCAAGTACTCGTTCTGCACGATGTCTCGCGTCGCCGGGTCGATTGAGATCGGCCCGCGCGGACTGTTCGGCTCCTTGAACTGCTTCAGGAGCTCCATGGTCCGGTCCGGATCGAGCTTGCCCTTCTGTTCCTTGATCGCGTACATCATCGCCGCCATGCCGTCCCAACCGCCCACGGCGACGAAGTTCGGCGTCTCGTTCGCGCCGTAGTCGCGCTTCCATGCAGCGACGAAGGCCTTGTTGGCGGGACGATCCGCCGCGGCCGAATAGTGGTGAACGGTGAGCACGCCGAGCGCGGCGTCGCCCATGTTTTCGAGCTCTTCGTCCGTGGTGACGTCGCCCGGGCCGATCAGCTTGACGCCGGACTTGGCGAGGCCCAGTTCACCGAAGGCCTTCAGCACCGCGGTCGCGGTCTTGCCCGCCGGGATGAACACCGCGAGCGCATCGGGCTTGGCATCCTTCACGCGCTGCATATAGGGAACGAAATCAGGATTCACGAGGGGGACGCGCACGCTGCCGGCGACGTCTCCGCCCGATTCCTTGGTGGCCCTGACGATGGCCTCCTCGCAGTCGTGCCCGGGTCCGAAGTCGCTGACCAGCGTATAGACCCTTTTGAATTTTTTCGCCGCCCACTGGCCGAGCGGATAGCAGGACTGCCACAGGGTGAACGACAGGCGCGCGATGTAGGGCGAGCGCGTCGTGATGACGGCGGTGCCGGCGTTCATGATGATGAACGGCACTTTCGCTTCGGTGGCGAGCGGCGCAATCGCGAGCGCGTTGGGCGTAAAGATCACCCCGGCGAGCAGATTCACCTTGTCGCGCACGATCAACTCCTGCGCGAGCTGCTTGGCCTTGTCGGGATTCGGGCCGGTATCGTCGCGGATCAGGAACTCGATATTGACGCCGGGCGGCAGCTCCTTGGCGTGTTCCTTCAGATACAGGCGGGCGCCGCGCTCCATGTACGGCCCCAGATTGCCGTTCAGCCCCGAGTAGCTGGTGATGAAACCGATCTTGATGGTTTGCGCAGACGCGGGCGCCATGCCCAGCGCAAATCCCAGCGCAGCAGTCAATGCGAACAATTTTTTCATGATCTCTCTCTTCCTCGAGGAATGACGCGACTCGATTTTGTTACTGCCAGGCCCGGTTGTCCACGGTGTTCTCGAAAGTCGCTCCCGACTCGACCAGTCCCCACCCCAGAGTCCACTGATAGGTGTGATCGAAGCGCTCGCGGGTATAGGGCTCCGGCGGCGCGTTCAGAAGGCGGGACACCTTGAGATCCTTTTTATCGAGCAGCCCGCCTGCTTCCTCGATCAGGTAATTTGCGTGCCGCCACGGATCCTTGTCGATCGTTTCGGCCGCCCGGGCTTCGGCCCTGAACATCGCGGCGAGCGTCGCGCCGTCGAGCTCGTCCCCCGCCGCTTCGCTGCGCGTCGAATGCGACTCCATCAGCACGCGCATGCCGCGTTTCTCGGCGACGCTGATCCAGGGTTCCATGAGGCTGACCGCGGCGACTTCGCCTTTGCTGAGCGCCTCCAGCCGTTCCTTCATCGTCCCGGCGAACGCCCACTTGATCTGGTCGCGCTTCAGAAACCCCTCGAGCAGCTTCAGCGTGGTGAAATGCGAGCCGTTGAAGGGACTCACTCCGATCGGCTTGTTCTTGAGCTGTTCGGGCTCGTAGATCCGCGCCTTGGGATCGGTGACGATCGCGAAGGTCGACATCGCCGAGCCGAGTGCCACGATTTTCGCGGGGCGGTGCCCGGTCTTTTCGGCTTCCACCGCGCGCTTCATGACCCCCCATTCGCACATGCGGAACTGGTCGCACTGGCCCTGGTCGTAGAGCGCTTCCATGGTGCGCTCGAATATGTTCTGCCGGAGCGCCTGATGGTCGGAGTCGCGCTGCCCGGAACCCGGCGTCTTGAGGATGTCGACGTCGAGTCCCTCGTCCCTGAAAAACCCCTCGTCCCGGGCCACCAGCAGCGGCAGATCGTGGATCGCGTTCATCATCGAAACCCGGACTTTTTTGAGCGCCTTCGTCATGATTTCAGCCTCCTCTTGGGACGGACAGTATATTAGCCCGGGCGAAAAAATACACTTCGTCGCCTCAAGCGGCGCGCGAGCGCAGGACCGGCATCACCTCCCGCACGAACAGGTCCATGGAGCGCATCGCCAGCTCCGGCCGCAGGTCGCCGAAGGAGAACACCAGCAAGAGATAGTTGATCCCCGATTCGCGCACCACCTGGGCGAGCTCCTGCGCGACCGTTTTCGGTGCGCCGGCCATCAGTCGTGTCACGGCCGCTGCCGAGGCGGGGTTCACGTTCAGCAGGTCGGGCCTGCCGTGCTTGCGGGTGAGATGGGTCAGATGATCGCTCCACGCCTTGTAGGCGGCGCCGCCCGTTCTTTGCGCCTCGGCGTCGGTGTCGGCGATGAAAACGTGCTGCGATTTTCCGAGCTTGGGCGCGCGCACGTGCGCGTTGTGGCGCCCGGGTTCGTCCTGGTGCCGGGTCCAGACCTCCCGGTACTGTGCGTAAAGTTTTCCCGCCTCGGCAGCGCTCGTGTTGAGCACGGTGTGGTATCCGTGGCGCGCCGTGAACTCGATAGAGTTTTTGTCGCTGCTGGGAAACCACAAGGGCGGATAGGGTCTCTGGCGCGGCTGGATCTGGAGCTCGAGGTCCCGGTAGGAAAAATATTTCCCCTCATGATTGAGGACGCGGCTCCCGCACGCGGAGAAAAAGACATCGAGCGTCTCGCGGTAGCGCTCGCGGGATTCCTCGATGTTCTTCATGAAGAAATAAGCGGATTCGATCGGCGAGACGCCGCGACCGACGCCGAGCTCCAGGCGCCCGCCGCTCATCTGATCCAGCATGCAGATCTCGTTGTAGAAGCGGAACGGGTTGTACCAGGGCAGGCAGAAGGTGAGCGCGCCCAGCCGGAGTCTCTTGGTGCGCTGGATCGCCGCGGAGAGCACCAGCGCGGGCGAGCCGTCGATCGAGAGCGGCGTCCCCTGGTGCTCGGCGATCTGCCACGCGTAGAACCCGGCCCGGTCCGCGGCTTCGGCCATCTGCAGCTTGTGCTCGAAGATCTCTCCCGCCGGGGCCTCCGACCACTCGATCCAGTCGAAGATGCCGAATTCGAGCGGGGTTTCGGGAAACACTCTCTCGGTCACGGCTCACCGCCTTCAGTTGGCATGAATATTCTTTTCGCGGATCAGCTTGCCCCAGCGGTCGCCGTCGCGCTTGAGTATCAGGGCAAACTGCTCGGGCGAGCTCGGCGCCGGCACCGCGCCGAGGTCGGTGAGCCGCGCGACGACCTCGGGCGCGCGCAGCGCCTTTACCACCTCAGCGTTCATGCGCCGCACGATGGCCGCGGGCGTCGCGGCCGGCACAAGCAGGCTCGAGAAGAGCAGCGCCTGCACGCCCGGAAATCCCTGCTCCGCGGTCGTCGGCACATCGGGCAGCTTGTCCGAGCGCTTGTCTCCTGTCACCGCCAGCACCTTGATCTTGCCCTCCTTCAGCTGCGGCGCGGACAGCGATACCGACAGGAACATCACCTGTATGCGCCCTGCGACCAGGTCGGTGAGCGCGGGCGCGCCGCCCTTGTAGGGCACGTGCACCATGTCGACGCCGGCGACACTGTTGAACAGCTCACCGGCGAGGTGGCCGGAGGCGCCGATGCCGGCGGAGCCGTAACTCAGCGACCCGGGCTTCGCCTTGGCGAGCGCGATCAGGCCTTTCACGTTATCGGCGGGCACCGACGGGTTGGCGATCAGCGCCATGGGATAGTCGGCGAGCTTGGCGACCGGCGCGAGATCCTTGTAGGGATCGTAGGCCATGCCGGGATAGAGATACTCGTTGGTCGCGATCGCCTCGCTCGCCACCAGGAACGTATAGCCGTCGGGCGCCGACTTGGCGACCGCTTCGGCCGCGATGTTGCCGCCAGCTCCGGGGCGGTTCTCGATGACGATCGGCTGGCCAAGCGCCTCAGTGAGACGCGGCTGCAACACGCGCGACAGAGTGTCGTGCACGCCCCCGGGCGCAAACGAGACGATCAACTTGATCGGCTTGTCGGGCCAGGTCTGCGCGTGCGCGGGCGTTAGCGCCGAGATTGCGAGGGCGGCGGCATAGGCCGGTGCGCTGAGTCTCATGGTGCTTCCTCCGTAAGATTTTGTTGTGAACCGTCTCGCGCCGTGCTCCCCCTTGCCGGCGCGCTCCGCGGCTGACAGCGAATTGAAAGACAGGCGTCAGTTCATTGCAAGGGGCATCGTGCACATTAGACCTGAACGTTCGCCGAACGACTTTTGAGAAAGTTCTACATGAAAAGATTCCTTGCGGCTTCGATCGCTTCGCTCCTGTTTGCGTCCGCGCACGCCCAGGCTCCCGAACCGGCGCTGGAGCCCAACACGGTCGCCACGCTCATATTCCTGGGACTGTTCGCAGCCTTCTGCGTGGGTTTCGTCTGGATGATCTGGCGGAACAAGAGCGGAGAAAAGAAGGAGGAATAGCGAAATCGGGAAAGAAGGCGCAGTTTCCTCAAGCTTCGATCCCCCGGTAAAGCCAGTCGATTTCCCAGAAGGTTTCCGGCGTGCGCTGCGCGAGGAGGTGATTGCGCAGGTCGCGAGCGCCGCCGTTTGCGTGGATGATGTCGCCGAAGATCCGTGAAGTGATCTGCACGCGCGCCGTGCGCAGGTAGCGTTCCTTCTCGTAGGCCTTGAGCGCGGCGGCGATGTCGCTTCCCGCCTCCTCTAACTTGCCCGAGAGCACCACCGCGTCCTCGATCGCCATGCACGCGCCTTGCGCGAGGTACTGCAGCGTCGGGTGAGCGGCGTCGCCGAGCAGCGTGACCTTGCCTTGCGTCCAGCCAGGCCGGGGATCGCGGTCGTGCAGCACCCAGTTCTTGTCTTTGCCGACGTAGCCGAGCATGTCCTGCACATGCGGCGTGGTGCGCGAAAATACTTCGGCGAGTTCCTCAGCGCCGCCGTACTCGCGCCGCTCCCCGCGCGCGAACCTGTCGCTCACGACGGTGGCGACGTTGTTCATGACGGTGCCGCCCCGCAGCCGGTATTGCACCAGGTGCAGGTTCGGCCCGATGCGGATGACCATGTCGTCGAAATGCGATTTGTCCTTGACGTTCTCCACCGGCACCACGCCGCGGTAGCTGACGTGCCCGGTCGCCCGCGGCGGGCCGTCGCCGATCACCATTTCGCGCACGCGCGAGCGCAGGCCGTCGGCGCCGACCAGGGCGGTGCCTTCGTATTCCGAGCCGTCGGCAAAGCTCGCGACCACGCCCTTGTCCCGGTCGGTGAAGCTCACGAGCTCTTTCGAGGTGTGCAAGCTGATCTCCTCGCGCTTCGTGCAAGCGTCGAGCAGCGAGCCGTGAAGGTCGCGCCGGTGCACCACCGTGTAGGGCGCGCCGAAATGCTCGCGGAACACCGGCCCGCAGGAGATGCGCGTGAGCTCACGGTCGGTGAGGGCATCGATCAGGATCAGGTTCTTGGTGAACACCGCCTGCGGCTCCAGGGCCTTCATGACGCCCAGCCAGTCGAGCATGCGATAGGCGTTCGGGCCCTGCTGGATGCCGTAGCCGATTTCGCCGAATTCGGGCGCCTTCTCGAGCACGCGCGAGCGCATGCCGCGGCGCGCGAGCGCAAGCGCCGAGGCGAGGCCGCCGATGCCGCCGCCTATGACGAGAACTTCGGGACGAGTCTTCAAAGCCACCGCCTGCCGTTCTATTGCTTGATCATGCCGATCCTGCGCAGGATGTCGGTGTGCAGTTTGTATTCGCGCCACAGGTCTGCGCGGAGCTTCTCCCCTGCGCGGTAGTCGATGTCCAGGCCGCGCGCGGTCATACCGTTCGTAAACGCAGGATCGTCGAGCGCCGCCTTGGCGGAGTCGTGCACGTGCTTCATCGCTGCCGCAGGCGTGCCCTTCGGGGCGACCAGCAGGTACCACACGCCGTTCGCGACGTCCCAGCCCGCCTCTTTCGCGGTCGGCGTGTCGGAAAAAGCCGGGTGGCGCGTGGGCTGGAACATGACGAGCGCGCGCATCTTCTTGCCGTCGACCTGCGGCTTCGCTTCGCTCGGCTGTGCAACCACCGCCTCGATGTGACCGCCGAGAAGCGCGGGCGACGACTGCCCCCATCCCGCGTAGGGAATGGGCGTGAGATTCACGCCGGACTTGAACATGAACTCCTCGAGATTCAGATGGCTGGAGGTGCCTTCGCCGGGCGTGCCTACTCGCAGCTTGCCCGGGTTGGCCTTGCCGTCGGCGACGAACTCCTGGATGGTTTTCCACGGCGCGTCGGCGCGCACGACGAGGAGCGGGTAGTACGACACGGTATTGATGATGGGATCGTAGTCGTCGGGCGTCTTGTAGTTGAGTGCCGGGTTGAGCTGCGGCCCGATGACGAGCGACGAGATGGGCGTCAACACTATGGTGTAGCCGTCCGGGCGCGCCTGCACCGTTTCCGCGACCGCGACCGCGCCGCCGGCACCGGGCTTGTTCACGACCACGACGCCTTTCGGAAACCTCGGCTTCATCGCGTCGGCGAGCACGCGCGCGACGATGTCCACCGTGCCGCCCGCCGGAAAGCCCGCGAGCATCGTGAGCGGCCTGTCCGGATACTGCGCGAAACATGGCAGCGCGGCGCCGAGAGATAGCAACACGGATAGCACGGTGCGGATGGTCATGGAAACCTCTCTGTGTTGTGGCGGCGGGCTCTTATGGCGGCCGGTTAGATGCGCGATTCCTGGTAATCCAGGTCTTCCTCGATGTAGTGCAGCACGTCGTCGCTGATCTGGTTGTCGCGCCACAGCCGGATGAGTTCCTGACGTTCCGCCTTGACCGCCACGGCTCTCAAGCGCCGCGCGTCGTCGGCACCGCTGTGCCTCAATACCAGGCCTTCGGGCACCGCGAGCGTGATTTTCTCCGCGAACTCCGCGCGGATGCGTTCGGCGAGCTCGTTCGGGATCCCGCTCCTGGCGGCCACCGCATCGATCGCGGCGATCGCCGCTTTGCCGAGCGCCATCTTGGCGCGCTGCTGCTCTTCCTGCAGACTCCAGTCGCGCGCCACCTTGAGCCTTCGGATGAGGGGCGTCAAGGTCAGGCCCTGCAGGACAAGAGTGACCGCGATGACGACGAAGGTGAGAAAGATGATGAGGTCGCGCCCCGGGAACGCACTGCCGTCCAGAAGCGTTTGGGGCAGCGCCAACGCAGCCGCCAGCGACACGATGCCGCGCATCCCACACCACCCCATGATGAACACCTCTCCCTCCCGGGGCGGCGAGACGCTCTGCCCGCGCGCAGCCTTGAGCATGAGCGGCAGATAGGTCGCCGGGTAGACCCAGGCGAAGCGCACGGCGATCGCCACGGCCGAGACGAAGGTCCCATAGAAGAAAAGCTGCGCCACCGAGAAGTCGGTGAGCCGCGCGACGATCGCCGAGAGCTGCACGCCGATGAGGATGAAGATCAGGGTGTTCAGCAGAAATACGAGCAGGTTCCACACCGAGCGCGCGATGATGCGCATCTCCGCCGATACGATCTCCGGCGAGTAGCGGCCGCGGACCAGGCCCGCGGCGACTACGGCGAGCACGCCCGATACATGCAGGGATTCGGCGAAGATATAGGCGGCGTAAGGCACCGCGAGCGTGGTCAGCACCTCGATAAAGGCATCGCCGAGGTAGCGGTGGATGAAAACGAACAGCCGCCCCATGACGAAGCCGATCGCGATGCCCCCGACCGCCACGCCGATGAATTCCAGGCTCGCCTGCCACAGCGAGAACGTGCCGGTGAGCACCGTGGCCACCGCGAATTTGTATATCACCAGGCCGGAAGCATCGTTCACCAGGCTCTCGCCCTCCAGCACCGTCACCACGTGGCGCGGAATGCTGAGCCGCGACAGGATCGCGGTCGCCGCCACCGCATCCGGCGGGGAGACGATTGCGCCGAGCACGAAGGCCGCGGCCCAGGGCATGTCCGGGATGATGACTTTCAAAGTCGCGCCGACGGCGAGCGTGGTCGCGATCACCAGCCCGATCGCGAGCAGCCCGATCGGGCGGATGTTCGCCTTGAATTCGTGCCAGGAGGCGAGCAGCGCTCCTTGATAGAGGATGGGCGGCAGCACCAGCACGAGCAGAAACTGCGGGTCGAATTGAATTTGCGGCAGGCGCGGCACGAAACCCAGCACCGCGCCTCCGATAACCAGTGCGATCGGATAGGGAAACCGGAAGTGCCGGGCCACCCAACCGAGGGCGACAGCACACAGCAGCAGCAGCAAGGCGACCTGAAGCAGGACCATCGGCTCCTCCCCCTCCGGAGCCGCCATTTAATCACGCTCCGCGCCCGCACACCATGCCGCCGGCATGAGCGTCGGGACTCTGGAGTTTGACCGCATCATTCTCGCTTGCTAGCCTAAGGCCCATGAAATTTCCGGAAGCGCTCTTTGCGGCAGCTGCCGTGGCGCCTTGAGATCGATCACCTCAGCCGCCGCGCCCGGCGGAGCGATCACCAGGACCGCCGTGTTCGGACTTGCGGCGCTGGTGCTCGCCTCCGCGTTCGGATACTGGGGCGTGAGCGCGTACCGCAAGGGCCAGTTGCAAAGGACGGTGAGCGCGCTCGTCGGGGATTCGAACGAGCGTCTGGAAGCGGCCCTCGCCGCGGGGACCGAAGCGGCGAGCGCGAACAGCGCGCAGACGGTGGGCAGACTCGACGAGCAAGCGCAAGAAGTGGACAAGCACGTGATCGAGCTGCGCGACCTGAGCGCCTCGCCCAATCGGCCTCTGGTCGCCGCGGCGGAGGAGTACCTGCTGACGGTGCGGCAGATCCTGCGCGAACAGGCCGCGAGCCACCGCTACCGCGTTCAAGTCGCGGCGAGCGAGGAGAAGTTGCGCAATCATATGAGTACCGCGGCGCGAAGATCGGGGGCCTGGATCGACGAGGCGGTCCGCCTCAAGGGCCGGCTGGAGAAGAACTACTTCGATTACCGGATTTCGGCCGAGGCGCTCGAGCGGCTGCTCGCGTCCTATCCCGAGGCCCGCAAGAAAATGGCGGCGCAGACCGGCGCGCCCCTGCTCGCCGACGAGGCGGTCGAAAGCGCGCGCAAGCGGACTCTCGCCGGCTCGAAGCGCATCGCCGCGAACGTCGAGCAGGCGAGGCAGCTGGCCGCGGTACATTGATCATCCACTGGGAGAGAACATGGCTTCATCGGGAAAAGTAGCGATCGTCACCGGCGCGGGCAGCGGAATCGGGCGCTCGGTCGCGCTCGCCTTCTTGAAGGACGGCTACCGCGTGGCTCTCGCCGGGCGGCGCAAGGACAAGCTCGACGAGACCGCGAAGGACTCGGGTGCCGGCGAGCGAGCGCTCGTCGTCCCCACCGACGTCGCCGACCCAAAAGCGGTGCAGGCCCTCTTCGCCGCGGCGAAGGCGAAGTTCGGCAGGCTCGACGTCCTCTTCAACAACGCCGGCATCGGCACGCCGGGCAGCATCATGCTCGAAGACCTCACGCTCGAGCAGTGGCAGGGCGTGGTGAATACCAATCTCACCGGCATGTTCCTGTGCACGCAGGAAGCCTTCAGGATCATGAAGAGCCAGACCCCGCGCGGCGGGCGCATCATCAACAACGGCTCGATCTCGGCGCACGCGCCGCGGCCGAACTCCGCGCCCTACACTTCGACCAAGCACGCGGTCACCGGGCTCACCAAGGCGAGCTCGCTCGACGGCAGGAAGTACGACATCGCCTGCGGCCAGATCGACATCGGCAACGCCAATACGCCCCTGGCGGCGCGCATGGCGAACGGCGTGCCGCAGGCGAATGGCGAGATCAGACCCGAGCCGCTGATGGACGTGGATCACGTCGGCAGCGCGGTGCTGCACATGGCGAACCTGCCGCTGGAGACTAACGTGCAGTTCATGACCATCATGGCGACCAAGATGCCGTTCGTGGGGCGGGGTTGAGCCGGAGGTCAATCAAGGAAATAAGAGTCCGTTTCAAAAAGACCCACGTCATCCCCGCGAAAGCGGGGATCCAGTGACCTTAACGTCGCTAGATTCCCGCTTGCGCGGGAATGACGACACCTTCCTCGGCTAATTTGAAACCGGTTCTAAGATCATTTCGAAACCGGTCCCGGCGCAGCCGTGTGATACAATGTCCTGTCTTCGTAATACACCGTCTGGATCACCATGAGCGATACCGTCAATGCACGCATCCCGCCGCGAATCGAGCAGAAACTCGCAGAGTACTGCTCCAAGCGCGGCGTGACGCGATCCGAAGCGGTCGTGCGCGCGCTCGACCGTTATCTGGACGGCGAGGCCGGGGGAACGAGCCCGTATTCGCTCGCGTCCGATCTGATACCCAAGCGGGGCGCGAAGGCGCTTCAATCCGACAAGGTCCGCGAGCTGGCGCACAAAGCATTTCGTGGGCCGCGCGCTCGTTGACACCGGCGCGATCGTCGCACTCGTCAACCGCGACGACCGGCACCACGGCGAGGCCGTAGAGTGGTTTCGCCGTTTTCGCGGACAGTTGCTGACCACCGAGGCGGTGACAACCGAAACCGCCTACGTGCTCGCCGCAAGCCCCGCCCACCAACGCGCAGCGCTCCTCTGGTTCGAGCGCGCGCGGGCGGCCGGCCTGCTGCAGGTGGAAGCGGTGGCCGATTACGCCGAGCTCGCCCGTATCATCGCCCAGTACGCGAGCCTGCCCTGCGACTACGCCGACGCCTCGCTCATCGCGCTGGCCGAGCGGACGGGGGTGGCGGCGATCGCCACCGTCGATCAACGGGATTTCTCTGTATACAGATTGCGCGGCCGCCGGCGTTTCCGCATCCTGCTTGCCCATTGATCCTTCGATTCGACGGCGCGACACCATGACTGAAAAAACCATCCGACGCGAAGACGCGCGCCTACTGACCGGAGTCGGCCGTTACACCGCCGACTGGAATCTCCCGGGACAGCTCCACGCTTTTTTCCTGCGCTCCGACCGCGCGCACGCGGACATCGCTTCGATCGACACGAAGGCCGCGCTGGCCCGGCCGGGCGTGCACGCCGTTCTCACCGGCGCCGACTACGCGGCCTCCGGCTGGAAGTCGCTCCCCGGCGGCGTCCCCTACGACGGCGTAGGCGGGCAGAAGCAGAAGAAACCCTTCTGGCCCGCGCTCGCCCAGGGCAAGGTTCACTACGTGGGGCAGCCAGTCGCGCTGGTCGTCGCCGACAGCGCGGCGCTCGCGCAGGACGCCACCGAAGAAATCGCAGTCGAGTATGGCGATCTGCCCGCCGTGGTCGGTTTCGACGCGGCCGCGAAACCGGGCGCGCCGCAGTTGCACGCGGACATTCCCGGCAATCTCGCCTTCGAATACGAATCGGGTGACCGTGCTGCGGTGGAAGCCGCGTTCGCCGGCGCGGCGCTGAAGTCCCGGCTCACGGTGCGCAGCCAGCGCCTGGTCGGCAATCCGATCGAGCCGCGCGCCTTCCTCGCGAGCTTCGATGCCGGGAGCGGCGTCTTCACCGTCTATTCCCCGAGCCAGGGATTGAACGGCATGCGCGGGTTCCTCGCCGCGGCCACCGGCCTCCCCGGAGAGAAAATCCGCGTCGTCACCGAGCTGGTGGGCGGGAGTTTCGGCATCCGCAGTTACTCCTACGCCGAGCACGTCGCGGTGATGCTCGCCGCGCAAAAGCTAGCCCGCCCGGTGAAATGGGTGGCGACGCGCTCGGAGGTCTTCCTTTCCGACAATCACGGGCGCGGGCTTACGCTGACCGGAGAGCTCGCACTGGCCCGCGACGGCAAATTCCTCGCGCTGCGCTTCGAGGACACGGCGGACCTCGGCGCCTTTTCAACGCCTTTCGGCCCGCAGATCGGCTCGCGCAACATCACCATCACCATGGGCGGCGTGTACCGCATCCCGGCGATGCACGCGCACACCCTCATAGGCTATTCGAACGCCGTGCCGGTTTCGGCCTACCGCGGCGCCGGACGGCCCGACATCGCCTGCGCGATCGAGCGTCTGGTCGATCGCGCCGCGGTCGAGCACGGCTTCGATCCGATCGAGCTGCGGCGAAAAAATTTCATTCCGCCGGAAGCGATGCCCTACAAAACCGCGAACGGCACGACCTATGACTGCGGCGAGTTCGAGAACGTGATGGACAAGGCCCTGGGGCTTGCCGACTGGAAAGGCTTCCCCGCGCGGCGCGAACGCTCGAAACGCGAAGGAAAACTCCGCGGCATCGGCATCGCGACCTTCCTCGAGGCGAGCGCCGCAGGGCTCGCGCCCAAGGACCAGGCGTTCGCGCGCTTCGACCAGGCGGGCATCCTGCACGTGAGTTGCGTGTCGCAGTCCACCGGCCAGGGCCATGAAACGGCGTTCGTGCGCATCCTCTGCGAAGGCCTGGGGCTCGTTGGCGAAAATGCGGGTGAGCGCATCCGCATCCACGAAGGCAACCTGGACATGACCGTCGTGGGCAACGGCACCGGCGGCTCGCGCTCGCTCTACGGCGCAGGCAGCGCGGTGAAACTCCTCGGACCGAAGCTGATCGAGACGGCGATGCCGCACGCGGCCGCGACGCTCGGCGCCGAGGCCTCCGCCGTCGAATACCGGAGCGGGGCGTTCCACGCTACGGGCAAGCACATCAGCTTCTTCGATCTCGCGCAAAAGCTCGCGGGCCCATCACCTCATCCCATGGACTGCATCGCCGAAGGCATCTTCGGCGCGACCTTTCCGAACGGCTGCCACATCGCGGAAGTGGAGATCGATCCCGAGACCGGCGTCATCGATGTGGTCAACTACGCGACCGTGGACGACATCGGCAACGTGGTCGATCACACCAGCGTCGAAGGCCAGGTGCACGGCGGCGTGCTGCAGGGCGTGGGACAGGTGCTCGGCGAGCACGCGATCTACGACTCCGAGACCGGGCAGCTGCTCTCGGGCAGCTTCATGGACTACCCGATGCCGCACGCCGACTTGATGCCCGCCATCCGCTGCGACGAGCACCCGGTGCCGACGAAAGCGAATGCGCTCGGCGCCAAGGGCGTGGGCGAATCGGGAACCTCGGGGGCGCTCGGCGCGACCATGAACGCGATCCTCGATGCCGTGCGGCCCGCGGGGATCCCCGACTTCGACATGCCGGTGACGCCGGACCGGATGTGGCGGGCGTTGCAGAACGCACGCAGCAAGTAGCGGGCAAGGAGCCGATAATCACCCCGGCGCGCTGTCCGCGGTAGGGATGCAGGAGTTTCTTTAATAGAGGAGACGAAATGAACACCATCAAGCTTGCGGGAATTGTGCTGATCGTGGCCGGGGTACTGGGGTTGGTGTATGGGAGTTTCAGTTTCACCAAGGAGACCCATGAAACCACGGTGGGACCGCTCAAGTTCTCGGTACAGGACAAGCAGACGGTCAACGTCCCGGTTTGGGCCGGCGTGGGGGCGATAGCGATTGGTGGCGTGCTCCTGCTTCTTGGCGGCAAGAAATGACCTGCGCGGTGTCGCGCCGCAATGTCCGTGCGGCGCCGCCTGACATGACCACTGTGGGAAGACCCCGGCTTTGCTTCTAGCCAGGCAAAGACAGGCGATGGAACCACCAAGGTTCACCCGGGTTAAACTAGGCGACTTCGACTCATGCTTCAGGAGCACGCCATGAGCGTCACCCGCATCAAGAAGCAGAAATCGGTCAAGGAACAGGTCAGTGCGGCCGAGTGGGCGAAGCGCATCGATCTCGCCGCCGCCTACCGCCTGGTCCATCTCTACGGCATGGACGAGATGATCGCGAACCACATCTCGACCCGCGTGCCGGGCGAGGACGGCGCCTTCCTCATCAATCCCTACGGCATGCTCTACGAGCAGATGCACGCCTCGTGCTTCATCAAGCTCGACCTGGATGGCAAGATCCTCTTCAACCCGACCGATTACGACATCAACCGCGCGGGTTTCGTGATCCACAGCGCGATCCACCGCGCGCGGCACGAAGTGGACTGCATCATCCACACCCATACCATCGCCGGCATGGCGGTGTCGGCGATGAAAGCCGGGCTGATGCCTTTCGCGCAGACCGCGATGCGCTTCATCGACATCGGCTACCACGAGTACGAAGGCGTGGCGATCGACCTGGAGGAACAGGCGAGCCTGGTGCGCGACCTCGGCAACCGCGAGGCGATGATCCTCAGGAACCACGGGCTGCTGGTCGTCGGCGCGAGCATTCCCCAGGCATTCGACAACATCTTCCGCCTCGAGCGCGCCTGCCAGCTGCAGGTGGCGACGCTCTCCTGCAACACCGAGATCTCGCTCCCGCCGCGCGAGATCATCGAAGAGGCATCGCACCTCTATCAACCGGGCGTGCGCCGCAAGCTCGGCATCCTCGAATGGCCGGCGCTGATCAGGAAACTCGACTCGATCGATCCGTCGTACCGAGAGTAGCCGCCATTCCGCCGAAAGTGGGAACCCAGCAGCTTTCGGCAGCACAGAATTCGAACCGCCACGAGGATAGCCCGCGTCATGCGGGGTTTGCCCCCGAGACAAATCAAACACTTAAGCCTCCACGCGCAACCTATCACGCCCTGATTTTATATACAGCCTCCATACGAATGTGATTTTGAAAGCGAATTTCCAAGAGTGTAGACTGGCGTCCGGAATTAGGACGTTTTTCGGAAGATGATTGAATGTTAGGCATGATGAGCAACCTTCTCGCCATCGTTATCGCGACTGTGTTCGTCATTCTGGCGCTCGTCCATGCGTACTGGGCGTTTGGCGGTCGCATTCCGTGGCCCGCTGTCGTTCCGGAGGTAAGAGGCCGTCCCGCGTTCACTCCTTCCGCCCTGGCAACGTTCGTTGTTGCCGTTGCGCTGTTCGCGTGCGCTGGCCTTATCACGGCCACCGCCGGCATTCTCGCGCTACCTGTGTCGCCCAGTTTTCTCACCTGGCTTGCCTTCGCACTTGCCTTGGTATTGCTGTTGCGAGCGGTGGGTGACTTCAGCCTAGTCGGCTTCTTCAAACGCGTGCGCGGAACGACCTTCGCTCGTTTGGACACAGTCATCTATTCACCGCTGTGCCTGGCCCTCTCGCTGGGGGTATTCATTGTTGCACTGAGTCATCATGCCTAACCCTGCGCTCAACCGCGACGCCGTGAAGCATCGCACTTCGCCGTTGCGTCGTGCGCGGCGCGCGTTAGCTCCACGTTGAGGCTGTGCAAAAGTTCGGCGGACGTAAACGAGACACGAATCTGAATCGTTACTCCATCGATCACAGATATCCGGGTCCCGGTTAAACTGGGCGCATTGGAGGTAGCTATGGATACACCTTACATCAGTCGCGATCCTGAAATTATGAGTGGCGCTCCGTGTTTCAAGGGCACGCGAGTACTCGTCCAGAATCTCTTCGACTACCTTGAAGGAAGTTCATCGCTTGAAGACTTTCTGGAGGACTTCCCCTCTGTCTCCCGTGAGGCTGCGATAGCGGTTCTCGAGACAGCCAAGGCGCGCCTATTTGCAGATGCGCCTGTTGCTTGACGAGTCTGTTCCACATCGGCTAGGGCGCTCTCTACCAGGCCATGCCGTACGCACGGTGGCCGAAATGGGGTGGGGCGGCATCAGGAACGGCGAGCTCCTCACCCGGGCCGCAAACGAGTTCGACGCCCTTGTCACGGTCGACAAGAATCTCCAGTATCAGCAGAACCTCGACGCATTACCGATCACGGTAATCGTGATGGACGCGAAGTCGAACGAGCTTCCCTACCTGCTGCCCCTCATCCCAAAGCTTGAGGAAGCACTTGCAAGCCTTCTGCCTCGCACATTCGTTCGAATTGGGACATAACCGTCCCATTGAGGACGGACCTTCGACTGAGGCAAAGAATGAGCATTGACACGATCGCTGTGCTATTGCTAGCAGGGTTGCTGGCCCTGATTGTTATCCTGTACAAGCGTGGAAATCGACTGATCGCACCAATTCTCGCAGCGCTTGTTGCGGGCCCCGTCTGCTATTTTTGTGTCGGAATCCTGGTGCCTCGCATCACCGGCGAAGGACGTTTTTTCAGCGTTCCGTTTGGTGGATTTCATGTAGGCGATCTCGACATATTGTTTAGTGTCCTGGCCTGGAGTCTCGCATCGTGGGCACTGTTTCGCTTTATCGCAGTATTAAGGCGGCGCGGCTCGCCGTTACGTTAAGCTGCCGCGGACGGAGAACCCACCGTCGAGAGACGGATGCACTCAACAAAGGAGGAAAGCCATGCCAACGCGACGCGATATCCTGCTCGGAGCGATTGCCGCCGGAGTGACTATGCACACGCGAACAGCCTTTGCCAAAGCCACCCAGCCCGCCGCGAAGGTAAACTTCGACGTGCCCACCGGCGCCTGCGACTGCCACACGCACATCCACGGGGATCCAGAAAAATTTCCGTTCTTCGCGGGACGCATCTATACCCCGGAGCCGGCGCTCCCGGAAGAAATGGCGGCGCTGCACAAGGCCTTGCATATCCAGCGCGTGGTGATCGTCACCCCCAGCGTCTACGGTACCGACAACTCGGCCACGCTCTACGGCATGGCCGCGCGGGGCGTGGACGCGCGGGGCGTTGCCGTGATCGACGACAAGACGACCGAGAGCGAGCTCGACGCCATGGGGCGCGCCGGAGTGCGCGGCATCCGTCTCAACCTCGCCACCGGAGGCAGCGAAGATCCCGTGGCGGGCCGCAAGCGCTTCCAGGCGGCGGTCGAGCGCATGAAGCATCGCAGCTGGCACGTGCAGATGTACACGAGCCTGGAGATGATCTCCGCGCTCAAGGATCTCGTGGCCGCGTCGCCCGTTCCCGTCGTCTTCGATCATTTCGGCCGCGCGCAGGCGAAGCTCGGCGTGCAGCAGCCCGGCTTCGCCGATCTGCTGGAACTGGTCCGCTCGGGTAAGGCCTATGTCAAGATTTCGGGCGCTTATCGCGTGTCCACGCTCGCGCCGGAATACGCCGATGCGGCGCCGCTCGCCCGGGCGCTGATCGCCGCGAACCCGGATCGCATCGTCTGGGGCACGGACTGGCCGCATCCGGATTCCTCCTCCGGACGCAAGCCGGCCGAGATCTCGCCGTACTTCCAGATCGAGGACGGCATCCTATTCAACCAGCTGCCGTTGTGGGCGCCCGAGGCCGCAATCCGCAAGAAGATCCTGGTGGACAATCCGGCGCGACTTTACGGGTTTTAAGTTCCACCGCTTGGCGGCCGCAGATTCCGCCGGTCGCGGCGCCGGTCCAGCCACCACGCGAGGAGCGGCAGCAGCGCGAATCCCCCGGGGAGGACGAGGAGCGCGATATAGGGACCCATTCCCGAGAGGCGCTTCAACTGATCGATCAGCTCGCGTTTCTCCTCGGGCGTCCAGCGCCCGCCGTTGCGCGGCTTCATCAGGAGCGGCATCAGCCTTTGCGTGCGCGCGAGCTCCTCGCCGAGGAACTTCTTTTCACGATGGACGATGCCCAGGAACCGCTTGAGCATTCGCCTAGCGACCCCAGAACTCTCGGGTCGCCAGGCGCGCGCCTTCGGCCATCGCCGCCATCTTCGCCCACACCACGTCCGGATCCACCGCCGCCTGCCCGACCCAGGTGCCGTAGCCGCAGTCGCTTCCGGCGATGACGTTCTCGCGGCCGACGAGCTTCGCGTAGCGTCCGATACGTTGCGCGATCAGCTCGGGATGCTCGATGAAATTGGTCTTCGATTCGAGCACACCGGGAATCAACACCTTGCCTTCGGGAAGCTTGACGGTTTCGAAGACCTTCCATTCGTGAGCGTGGCGGGGATTGGCGGCCTCGAAGGAGATGGCGCTCGGCCGGGCGGTGAAGACGACATCGATGATGTCAGTCAGCGGCACGTCGCAATGGTGTGGGCCTTCGTAGTTGCCCCAGCACAGGTGCATGCGCAGTTGTTCCGGAGGAATGTTCGCGAGCGCGTGATTGAGCGCCTCGATGTGCAACCGCGCCTTCTTCTTGAATTCGTCCAGACTCAGGTCCGCGTACTGGATATGTCGGCCCATGGCAAGGTCCGGGCAGTCGATCTGCAGGATGACTCCGGCCTTTGCCACCGTTTCGTACTCGTCGCGCATGGCCTCGGCGATGGCGAAAAGATAGGCCTCCTCGCTCGGGTAGTGGTCGTTCCTGAAAAAAAGCCCGATCACGCCCGGGGACGCCGCGCTCATGAACGTTTCCTGCACCTTCACTTTCGCAGCGGCCGCCTTGAGGTTGTCGACGTCGCTCCGCGCGGCCTGCGCGTCGCGCACGCTGATCGGCGCGTTGCATCCGGGGGTTTTCCTGCGCGAGCGCCCCGGATCGCCGAAGACTTTCTTCGCGAGGTTCGGGAATTCGGCCAGGTCCTGGTAGACGAAAGTGTTGCCGGTGCCGCCGAAGCCGTTCAAGCGATCCTTGACGTAGGTGGCGTAGCTGGGCTTCGACATCTCGCCGTCGTTGACGATATCGACGCCGGCGCCGGCCTGCTTGTGCACCACATCCTCCACCGCGGAGCGGATGCGCGCGGCGAGCGCGGGGGGATCGACCGGTACGCCCTCCTCCCTGGCGTACATCATGCGCACGAGATCCTCCGGCCGCGGCAGGCTGCCGGTGTGGGTGGTGAGAAAACGCTCGGTGCTGCGCTTCACGGGTTCAGCCGGGACCTTCCCGCTTGCCGCCCGGCGGCCGCCGCCATGGATCTCCCAGCTTCCTCTCATCGAGCGCCTGCCGGATGCGTTCCTTGACGTCCTCCTGCGGAGAAACGGCGAAGAGCTTGTCGGTGTCCGCTTTGTACAGCGCCAGGGTGTCATCGTCCGCGACGCGCTTCCCCTCGGCGATCCGCATCGCTTCGGCGCGCACCGCGAGGAAATTCCTCACCATCTTCCGGAGAATGTAAAGAGCGATCAGGACGCCCGCAACGACGGCCCCACCGGTCACCCAACTCCAGAAGGAATTGCAGGCCGGCACGAGCGCCGACGCCTGCGCGCACCGCAGCGAATAGTTCCACAAGACCGCCAACTGCCGTATCGTTTCCATCGCACATCGAGTTTACGCAATGCCGCCTGCCGCCACAAGGAAAAGAACCGCGGCCGCGGCTAGGGGGCCCGCCTCACTGCCCGGAGATTGAACAGGCCGTAGGCGAGGTAGGACGCAAGCCACAAACCACCCGCCGTCTCGAGCGTCAGCGGCCGCGGATACGCCGCGAGCAGCACGGCAAAGAGCGGCATGGAGAGAAATTCCCCGAGCGCGATGGCCCCCGTGCGCCGCATCGCGTAAAGCGCGTAAAGCGGCAGCCAGGAGGCGATGCGGGCGAGTGTGCCCGCGAAGAACAGCGCTATCGCCGCGTCCGGGATCCGGAAGCTCTCGTCGTAGAAGAACGCGAAGACGCGATGCTGCAAAGCGCCGATCGCAGCGAGGGCGATGGCGGACGGCAGGAGGGTGACGAGGGCCGCGCGCTTCAACTCGGCGCCAAATTGCGGCGTGCCGTGGGCCGCGGCCAGCCTCGGGAGGAAATGCACCGCCATCACGCCGGCCGCGATGCCCGCCACCCAATCGGAGACGCGCCACAGCGCCTGCAGCAGCCCCACCTCGTGCCAGGACATTTCGATCGAAACGATGCTGCGTGCGCCGAGCATCGAGAGTGGCGTCAGGATGCCGATGACGAGGCCCGGAAGAACGTAGCGCCGCAGCGACCTGCGGTCGCGCATCTCGTCGGGCGCAGCTTCTCGTCGGGCCGGCCGGAAGACGAATGCGACCGCGAGCGCGGGCAGGGCCTGGGCCAGCGCGAGCGCCCAGAGGACCTTCGGCTGCGGCGCGACCAGCGCGGCCGCAAGCTGAACGGCGGCCGAGGCGAGCGCCAGAGCGAGCATCAAGTCGCGGCGCTGCTGCCCCAGCCAATAGCCGTTCAGCATTCCCGGGATGACCGCGACGCAGCCGGCCGCCGCGGCGAACACGATCAGGAAATGCGGGAGCCCGCCCACCAGGGGGAAAGCAAACGCGAACGCGGCCACCGCGACCATGGCCGGCGCCGACACCGCGAGACCGAGCTTGAGCGATTCGCGCAGCAGCTCGCGCTGGCGCTCGGGCGCGACGGCCTGCGCGACCAGCACCGAGATCCCCGTGCCGACACCGGCGAGCCCAACCCCCGCGACCAGCTCGACCACCGAGCCGAGCTGCGCCCAGAACGCGACCAGCTCCGCGCCGCCGCGCAGCGTCAGCACCTTGTCCACGGCGGAACGTCCCGCCAGACCGGCGAAAATAATCGCGAGCGTCGCGACGAGCTTCATCGGAACCGCCTCCCTTGCGTCGTGGAGGAGTCTAATACGCGGGTGCCGGTTTGGTCCTAGCGGGGATCGGAAGAACCGATCAGGACCCATGTAAGGTTTTCCCGACTTTCGGTACCAAGAGTACGCGGGTAGGATTCACCTAGATTAGGAAAGCGAGCCCCGCCAACTGGCGGTGATAGCAGGTGAGGGCGAGCCAACCTTGCAAGGTTTTAGGTGTACCTTACATGGTCCGTATATTTAACGTTAGACCTCTTCCCCTCGCGAATCGAATGCAGCGCTTGCCGACGCACTACAATGTAGTTACACTCCATGCATGAGCGCACTTCGCTTCGAGTGGAACGATCGGAAGGCTGCAACAAATCTGAAAAAGCACGGCGTGAGCTTCGAGGAAGCCAAATCTGTCTTTTTCGATGAACGCGCCAAGCTAATCGATGATCCAGATCACTCCGATGACGAGGAACGCTTTGTTTTACTTGGAATGAGCGGTGCGCTTCGTTTGCTGCTTGTCTGTCACTGCTACCGGAGCAAAGGCAATGTCATTCGGATCATCTCCGCACGCAAGGCAATATCCAAGGAATCCAACTCTTACTGATCGGGTGCCACATGCGCAAAGAATACGACTTCTCCAAAGCACGGAAAAATCCCTATGCATCACAACTCAAGAAACAAATCACAATTCGGCTTGACGAAGAATCCATCACGTACTTCAAGGCAATCTCTGAAGACGTTGGCGTTCCATATCAAAGCCTCATCAACCTGTATTTGCGAGACTGCGCAATGTCTCAGCGCAAACTAAATCTCAATTGGAAATGAAAGTCTTCGTTGTCACAGAGGTCTAACTTTAGCTGCACCGGACGCGCTAAAGCGCGCCGGCGAGCAAGACGTTAGATTGCACAATAGGCACCGCAAATGAACGACTGGATCTGGGCGGCAGCTGCACTGGAGTCTTACGCAGCGATTGGCCTGTTGCTAATTGCAAGCCTTGTTTTGTGGCGCCGTCTAGCAAGCACCTATTTTCTAATCGGTGGAATCGGCTTTTTCATTGGCCTATTGGGCGCTCTGTACCGCTCGTACGTTGTCTCGTACGCGGGTGTCCTGTGTCCTTCGAGCGTAGAAAAGATGCCGGAATTTCTCGCCTGCGCGAATCTGCACGTAGCATACGGCAGCGTATTGGCTGCTACAGGTCTCGTAACGGCAGGGGTCGCCTTTCTTCTTTATGCAATCAAGAAACCACGCCAATAGTTTGGTGCAATCTAACAGCACGCCCCACCGGACGCGGAACCTCATTCGATAAAGTGGACACCTCGACCTAACGATTGAGGAGGTGTCATGGCGGCGCCAACCGGGCTCTACGTTAGACCGCACTACCTACTAAGAGTAAGATTGGGCCCATGACGCAGCTCCTTGAAAAAGCACTGAACGAAGTCGCTAAGCTCCCGGCATCCGAACAGGACGCGGTTGCTGCCATCCTGCTCGAGGAACTTGCCTCCGAGCGGCGCTGGTCTGAATCATTCGCTAAGTCTCAAGATTTACTCGCCAAGCTTGCTGAAAAGGCATTGGCTGACCACGCTGCAGGTCGCACAAAGCCTCTCTAGAGGCCGTGCAGTCCCAAACAACCGACGAGTTCCGCACCCTTCTGGCAGCGGCGCCTGCCGCGATTCAGGCAAAGGCGCAGAACGCTTATCGTCTTTGGTCGGATAACCCGGCGCATCCTTCCCTTCGATTCAAGAAGGTTCACGACAAACTACCCATCTACTCCGTACGAATCGATCTTGATTGGCGCGCTCTGGGCGTTATGAAGGGAGGCGTGGTAATTTGGTTCTGGATTGGTCCACACAGTGAATACGAAAAACTACTCGCACGGTTTTGAAATGCCTCTTCCGCACGTCTGCGCGCAGGCCACTGAACTCGAGGAGCTTCGTCGCCTTTAAGGAGGAACGTCGTGCAAGCTTGCCGCGTAACGCTCGCCGCCGCACTCCTCGCCCTTGGCGCGAACGTTTTCGCGCAAACCTATCCGTCCAGGCCGGTGAAAGTCATCGTCCCGTTCTCGGCCGGCAGCGCCACCGATATCCTCGGCCGGCTCATGGCCGATCAATTCTCGAAATCGATGGGGCGGCCGTTCGTGGTGGAGAACCGGCCCGGCGCGGGCGGGATCCCCGGCACCGAGGCGGCGAAGAACGCCGCGCCCGACGGCTACGTCCTGACGATGTGCACCAGCGGCCCTTTCGGAATCAACCCCGCCATCTACGCGAAGCTTCCGTACGATCCGATCCGCGACTTCGAGCCGATCGGCAATATCGGTTTCACGCCGCAGACCATCGTGGTCGGAGCGGCGCAACCCTACAAGACGCTCAAGGACCTGGTCGCGGCGGCAAAAGCGAAACCCGGAGAGATCGCCTACGCCTCGCTCGGCGTCGGCAGCACCAGCCACCTCACCATGGAAGCGTTCCAGAGCGCAGCCGGCATTCGCCTCAACCATGTTCCGTTCAAGGGCAGCGGCGACGCGCAGGTGCAACTCATCGGCGGCAACGTGCCGCTCATGTCGGACACGATCCCGGGCGTGCTCGCGCATGTGAAATCCGGGAAGCTGCGCGCGCTCGGCGTCGCGATCCCGAAACGCTCGCCCCACCTTCCCGAGGTGCCGACCATCGCGGAACAGGGCTATCCGGATTTCGAGTCGGTGGGCTGGATCGGGCTCGCGGCTCCGGCGAAGACGCCGAACGCAATCCTCGACCAGTTGAACGCCGAGATCCGCAAGATGCTTGCCGATCCGGCCGTGGCGGAAAAGATGAACACCCTCGCTTTCGAGCCGATCGGCGGCTCGCGCGAGGAATTCGCGCGCTTCATCAAGGCCGAGATCGAAAAGTGGACAAAGGTGGCTAGAGCGTCAGGAGCGAAGGCGGACTGAGCCGCCGGGCCTTCAGGATTTGCCGGAGCGCGCCGCCTCCACGGCAAAGCTCTCGAACTCCGCCGCCGGCATCGGCCTGCCGAAATGATATCCCTGGACTTCGTCGCAGTCGTGCTTCTTCAGAAATTCGAATTGCGCTTCGGTCTCCACGCCTTCGCCCACGACTTTGAGTTTCAGGTTGCGCGCGAGCGAAATGATGGTCTGGGCGACCAGGCCTTCGTCCGTCCGGCCGTTTCCCTTGATGTCGTGGACGAACGACTGATCGATCTTGAGCGCGCTGATCGGCAGCTTGGTCAGGTAGGAAAGGCTCGAATGTCCGGTGCCGAAATCGTCAACCGAGATATCCACGCCGATTTCCCGCAAGCGCAGGAGGATGCGGATCGCGGCCTCGGTGTCGTGCATGATCAGGCTCTCGGTCAGCTCCATCTCGAGCAGGCGTGGATCCAGCTGGCTCTCCCGGAGCGCGTCATCGACGGCGGTCGCGAGAGCCCCCTGCCTGAACTGGCGCATGGACAGGTTCACGGAGACCGCGATCGGGGCGCGTGCGTCCTGCTGCCAGGCCCGCGCCTGCGCGCAGGCGCGCTTGAGTACCCAGTCGCCGATCGGCACGATGATCCCCGTCTCCTCGGCGAGCGCGATGAAGCGCTCGGGCAGCAACAGGCCCCACTCGGGGTGTCGCCAGCGCAGCAGCGCCTCGCAACTCACCAGCGCACCGCTCCTAACATTGATCCGCGGCTGGTAATACAGCTCCAATTCGTCGCGTTCCAGGGCCCGGCGCAGGCTCGACTCTATCTTGAGGCGCTCGTTGACCTGCCGGTTCATCTCGGCGGTGTAGAACTGGACGTTGTTGCGTCCCTTCTCCTTGGCCCGGTACATCGCCGCATCGGCGTTCTTGAGCAGCGTGTCCACGTCCGGGCCGTCCTGGGGGTAGAGGCTGATGCCGGCGCTGCAGGTCACCATCAGCTCCTGCCCATCGACATCGATCGGCTCGGCGATCCTGGTGATGATGCGCTGCATCGCCCGGTAGATGACCTCCTGCCCGGTCTGATCGTTGAGAATCAGGATGAACTCGTCTCCGCCCAGCCGCGCTACCGTATCGCCGTCGCGCACCGTCTCCATGAGGCGCTCGGCGACTTTCTGCAGCAGCTTGTCGCCGGTGTTGTGGCCCAGGCTGTCGTTGACGAACTTGAAGTGATCGATGTCGAGGAACACCACCGCGATCGAGCGCACGTAGCGCTGGGCGAAGACCGACTGCTTCAGGCGATCGTGCAGGAGATTGCGGTTCGGAAGCCCGGTGAGCGCGTCGTAGTTGGCCTGGTACTCGAGCTGCTCCTGGTAGCGCTTGCGCTCGATCGAGTACTGCATCGAGCGCAGCAGCAGTTCCCGGTCGAGCTTGCCCTTGACGAGGTAGTCCTGCGCTCCGCTTTTCACCGCCGAGAGCGCGACCGTCTGGTCGTCGTGACCGGTCAGGACGACGATGGGCACTTTCGGCGAGTGAGCATAGACCTTGAGGAACGTATCGAACCCGAAACTGTCGGGAAGGGAAAGGTCGAGCAGCACCAGGCTCGGGCTTTTGGTGGCGAGATGCTCGAGCCCTTGCGAGAGCCTTCCCACGCAAGCGAGCTCGAAAACCGCATCGTCCCCCTCCGCGAGCATCTCGCGGATGAGACGGACGTCGCCCGGATTGTCCTCGATCAGCAGTACGAGCTTGCGATCGGCCATCGGCTACTTCCCGTTGGGAAGCGTGACCACAGTCAGCCAGAAGTTGTCGATGGATTTGACCACCTTGATGAACTGCTCCAGGTCCACCGGTTTCGTCACGTAGCAGTTCGCGTGCAGCGTATAGGTCTTGAGCACGTCCTCTTCCGCCTTGGACGTGGTGAGAACCACCACGGGGATGCGCATGAGCTGCTGGTCGGCCTTGATCTCCTGGAGCACCTCGCGACCGTCCTTCTTCGGCAGATTCAGGTCGAGCAGGATGATGTCGGGCTTGGGCGCGTCCTTGTGCTTGCCGCGCTTGTGCAGGAAATCGAGCGCCTCGACGCCGTCCTTCACCCAGTGGAGGTTGTTGTAGACCTTGCCTTCCTTGAGCGCCTCGCGCGTGAGGCGGGCGTCCCCGAGGTTATCCTCGACCAGAAGGATCTCCACGGGCGGGGCGGTCCTGTCGATATCTGCGGTCATGTTTCTCCTTTTTGGATTTTTGGAAGCGTGAAATAGAACTTGCTGCCTTCGCCGAAGGCGGACTCGACCCAGATCCGTCCGCCGTGGCGCTCGACTACTTTCCTGCATATTGCCAGGCCAATGCCGGTGCCCGGGTACTCGTCCTGCGTGTGCAACCGCTGGAACACCATGAAGATGCGATCGAAGTACGCCTGCTCGATGCCGATGCCGTTGTCGGCCACCGAGACGCGCCATTCCTCCCCCGCGTCCAGCAAGCCTACGTGAATGCGCGGCGCCTGGTCCTTTTTCCTGAACTTGATCGCGTTCGCGATCAGGTTCTGCAGCAGCTGCGCGAGCTGCGTGTCGTCTGCGCTCACCTCGGGCAGGGGATCGTTCGTTATCACGGCGCCGCTTTGCTCGACCGCCCCCCGCAGATTGATCAGGACCCTGTCGAGAACCGCCTGCGCCTGTACCGGCCGCAGATTCTTGCCGCGCGTGCCGACGCGGGAATAGGCGAGCAGGTCCTCGATCAGCTGTTTCATCCGCGTCGCGCCGTCGACGATGAAATCCATGAACTCGTGCGCGTCCTGGTCGAGCTTGTCGCCGTAGCGGCGCTCCAGGAGCTGCGTGTAGCTGCCGATCATCCGCAGCGGCTCCTGCAGGTCGTGGGAGGCGACATAGGCGAACTGCTGCAGTTCCGTGTTGGAACGCGCGAGCTCGTCGTATGCCGCGCGCAGCACGGCCTGACCGTGCTTGCGCTCGGTGATATCGGTTCCCACGCCGCGGTAGCCGCGGAACCGCCGCTCCTCGTCGAACACCGGCGCACCGCTCAAGGACACCCACACCGAATTGCCGTCCGGGCCGGGGCGCTCCATCTCGAGATCGAAGAACGGTTCGCGCCGATCCAGCTGCGCGCGGTGCCGCTCCCAATCGGCGTCGGTCATGTTCAGCGCCGGTTGTTCCCAGCGCTTGCGGCCGATATAGGGCGCCGGGTCGATGCCGGTACGCTCGACGAAGCGGCTGGAAAGAAAAGTGAGACGGAACTCCTCGTCCTGTTCCCAGTACCAGTCGGAAGACAGCGCCGTGAGGCTGCGAAAGCGGGCTTCGCTCTGGCGCAGCTCGCGCTCGGTCTCCTTGCGCGCCATGAAGTGTCCGAGCTGGTTGCCGATCGCGGCACCTGTTGCGAGCAGCCATTCGTCGGGAAGCCGCTCATCGCGGTGGAAGAATTCCAGGGCGCCGAGCACCTGATCGCCCAGGCGGATCGGGAACGCGAAGGCCGAATGCAAACCCGCTCTTGCCGCCTGCTTTCCGCGCATGAAGTCTTCCTCGGCGGCGAGGTCGACGATCCACACCGGCTGGCCGGTCCCCAGCACCTTGCGGACGAAGCCTGCGCGTCCGGGCTGATAGGTGGTCTCCCGGTTCGCGGCGAGAAATGCCACGATCTCCGGGTCGTCTGCGCTCCAGGCCTCCTCGCAACGGAAACCGCCGGCCTTGACGTCCATGCTCCAGCGCGCGCCGCACGCCCAGCCGAGCGATTCGCAGAACACCGCAAGGACCTCTGGCACCGCGCCTGCGACCGTTTCGGATTCCGAGAGAATGCGCGTGACCCGATGTTCGATCGCCTGGCGCTGTTCGGCGCGCTTGAGCTCGGTGATGTCGATGATGGTCCCCGTCAGTCCGGCGACCTTGCCGTCGGGGCCGTTGAACGTCGCCTTGTAGTTGAGCGTGTGGCGGATGCTTCCGTCGTGGACGGGCACCTGCAGCTCATAGCTTCGCGTGCCCGGACGGCGCCATAGATCCTCGTCTGCGGCCTGATGCCTCGCCCCGACCTCCGGCGCGTGAGAAAACAGCTCCTGGACGGTCTTCCCGATGAAGGATTCGCGCGTGACCCCGAAGTAGTCCTCCCAAGCCTTGTTGGCCCCCAGATGTTTCCCGTCCCTCGCCTTGAAAAAGACCGGAATGGGCAGGACCTCGATCAGCTCGCGTGCGACGCGCAGCGATTCCGCATTTTCATCTCCGGCCGCGCTGAGGGTGGAAAGCACCGAACCCTTGCGCCCCGGCGAACTGTCGGGAAGTTTGAGTGAGCGGGCGGCCTGCGCGAAAAACTGCTTGCGCCAGCGCCGGTATTCCGTGGGCTTGATGCCGTGATGCTTGCAGAGGGCTGTCTCGGGCTTGCCCTGCAGCCCTTCGAGTACGACCTTGAGCTTAGACGCGGGATCCCATTGCCGGACCGGCACGAGTTTCCGCCCTCCTTTTAGCGCGAAACTTTTAACGCGAACCTCTTAACACTTAACACTTTAAACACTGAACACTTTAGCGCGAACCTCTTGACGGGAAAGCTTCTTGCTTCGCTTTTTTCGCCCGGCAAGTATCAACGAATGGCCGGAGGATGTAAATGGGTCTCTGGAGAAATGGACGCTTTTGTTCGCGCTTTTGTTCATTTGCAAGCTCATCGCTCCCACAGCGGAAGGAATCGCGTCGCGACGACCTCCTCGTAAGCGGGCGCCCGGGAGAGCAGTCCTGTCTCTTGGGCGAAGGCATTGAGGGCGTCCACCGCGTTCCTGGAAATCGCCGGATCGTAATGCGGCGCATCCCGCCTCACCAGCTCCGGAATGAGGGCAAGCTCCGCTGCGGGGAAATGCCGCTTCGCAGCCACGGCCGCAAGAGAGGGATCGCGCTTGAGCTCGGCTTGCGCGGCGACGAGCGCACGCACCGCTCCGGCGACCGTCTCGGGGCTCTTGTCGATCCAGTGTTGGGTCGTGACCAAGGCCGCGAACGTATAGTGCTGCGCCCTCTTCGGTCCGTCGCCGCGTCGTGCGTCGATCACGAGCGTGCCTATGCCGTTGCGCAAAGCCACTTCGGCTCCCATGCCGTTCGCCCAGAAGCCGTCCACCACGCCCTCCTCCAGAGCTTTTGCCGCCGCCAGGCCGAAGGACACGCCGGCGGCACCGAGCACGGGCGCGATGTTCACTTCGCGCTCCGGATCGATTCCGGACTCGACGAGCATGCGCTTCAAGCCGTCTACCGGGCCCGGCGCCGCGCCGATGCGAAGGCCTTTGATCGAGCGCAAGTCGCCTCGTGCGACACCGAGGTCCTTGCGCACGACGAGGAACCAGTACATGTTCTGCGAAAGCGCGCAAAGCAGCTTGCAGCCCGCCCAATCGCGGAAGGCGTAGAGCGGAGCGTGCGCGGCTCCGCCGACGAAATCGAGTCGCCCTTCACGCAGTTCCTCGAAGGTTCGGGTCACGGGGAAAACGAGCTCGATGGTCGCGGCCAGCCCTTCTTTCTCGAAGAACCCCAGCTCGACCGCGGCGATCGCCGGAAAATACGACGGCGATACCATGTCGGGAATCGCGATGCGAAGCGGCACGGATTTCAGAATTCAGTTTTTCAGCGGCTTGTAGCGGATGCGCTTCGGTTTCGCGCCCTCTTCGCCCAGGCGCTTGACCTTGTCGCTTTCGTACTCCTGATAGTTGCCGCTGAAGAACACCGTTTTCGATTCGCCTTCGAAGGCGAGGATGTGGGTGGCGATGCGATCGAGGAACCAGCGGTCGTGCGAGATGACGAGCACGCTGCCGGCGAATTCCAGTAGCGCGTCCTCGAGCGCGCGCAGCGTTTCGACGTCCAGGTCGTTGGAGGGTTCGTCCAGCAGCAACACATTCCCTCCGGCGAGCATCGTCTTCGCGAGGTGCACCCGGCCGCGCTCGCCGCCGGAGAGCGTGCCCACCTTCTTCTGCTGGTCTGCGCCCTTGATGTTGAACCGGCCGAGGTAGGCGCGCGAAGGCATCTCGAACTTGCCCACGGTGAGGATGTCCGCGCCGCCCGAGATGAATTCCCAGACGTTCTTGTCGGCCTCGAGCGCGTCGCGCGACTGGTCCACGTGGGCCATCTTCACGGTCGGCCCGATCGCAATCTTGCCCTTGTCCGCCTTTTCCTTGCCCGCGATCATGCGGAACAGCGTCGATTTTCCGGCGCCGTTCGGGCCGATGATGCCGACGATCGCGCCGGCCGGCACGCTGAAGGAGAGATCGTCGATGAGCAGGCGGTCGCCGTAGCCCTTGGAGACGCCCTTGAACTCGATCACCGCATCGCCGAGACGGTCGGCGACCGGGATGAAGATCTCCTGGGTTTCGTTGCGCTTCTGGTACGCGTAGGAGGACAGCTCTTCGAAGCGCGCGAGGCGCGACTTCGACTTCGCCTGGCGGCCTTTGGGATTCTGTCGCACCCACTCCAGTTCTTTTTGCATCGCCTTGATGCGCGCCTGCTCCTGTTTCTCCTCGACCTCGAGGCGTTTTTCCTTCTGTTCGAGCCACGACGAGTAATTGCCTTCCCAGGGAATGCCGTAGCCGCGGTCGAGCTCGAGGATCCACTGGGCGGCGTTGTCGAGGAAGTAGCGGTCGTGCGTCACCGCGACCACGGTGCCCGGAAACCTCCGCAGAAACTGCTCGAGCCACTCGACGCTTTCCGCGTCGAGGTGGTTGGTGGGCTCATCGAGCAGCAGGATGTCGGGCTTGGAGATCAAGAGGCGGCACAGCGCCACCCGGCGTTTTTCGCCGCCCGAGAGGGGGCCGATCTTGGCGTCCCACGGCGGCAGTCGCAGCGCGTCGGCGGCGACCTCCATCTGCAGGTCGGCGCTGTCCGCGTGCGCCGTATTGACGATCGCCTCGAGCTTCGCCTGCTCGGCGGCAAGCTTGTCGAAATCCGCATCGGGCTCGGCGTAAGCCGCGTAGATCTCGTCGAGGCGTTTCTTGGCGGCAAGCGTTTCGCCCAGGCCCTCCTCCACCGCGTCGCGCACGGTCCTTTCCGGCTCGAGCTGCGGCTCCTGCGGCAGGTAGCCGACCTTCATGTTCGGCATCGGGACGACCTCGCCCTCGAAGTTCGTGTCCTCGCCCGCCATGATCCTCAGCAGCGTGGATTTTCCGGAACCGTTCAGGCCGAGCACGCCGATCTTCGCGCCGGGAAAGAAGTTGAGCGAGATGTTCTTGAGGATCGCGCGCTTGGGCGGCACGATCTTGCCGACGCGGCGCAAAGTGTATACATATTGCGACATGGGACTCCGGAGTGGTTCGATGTCCCGGGCGGCCCGGGTGCAGTAGGCTATCATGCCCGGACACGGCATCCATATCCGGAAGCAACAAGGCAATCCGACGATGGGACTCAAGCTCAATCTCGGCTCGGGCCAGAACCCGCAGCCCGGCTTCGTGAACGTGGACAAGTTCGGCGAACCCGACCTGAGATGCGATCTCGAGGCGTTTCCGTGGCCGTGGCCGGACAATTCCGTTTCCGAGATCGTGATGAACCACGTGATGGAACACCTCGGCGCCAGCGCCGAGGTGTTCATAGGGATCATGAAGGAGTTGTACCGCGTATGCGAGCCCGGTGCCAGGATCCGGATCGCTGTGCCGCATCCGCGCCACGACCACTTCATGAACGATCCGACCCACGTGCGGCCGATCACGCCCGAGGTGCTGAACCTTTTCTCGAAGCGCCAGAACCTTCGTTGGAAGGAGATGGGCGCCGCGAGTACGCCGCTCGCGCTCTATCACGGCGTCGATTTCGAAATAGTCAGCCAGGAATACTTCCTCGACGAACCTTACTCCAGCGACTTTCAGCAGGGGCGGCTCGAGCAGGAGGAGTTGCAAGCGTTCCTGCGCCAGCGCAACAACGTCGCGAGCGAGATCTCGATCACGCTGCAAGTGGTCAAATCCTAGGGTTGTGCCCGCCGACTGCGCTGCCGGCGGGCACGATCTCGTCCCGCGGACGAGTTCCCCGGAGATCGGTGCCGGCTACCTGCTACGCATTCTGGGTCTGTTTGTCATCGCGGATGTCGGGATAACTGTCCTCGGCAGCGTGACGTTGTCCCTCTTCGTCATACCAATACAGCTTTTGCGGCTCTTCCCCTTGCGTAATCTTGTGCGTTCCATCGCAGAACGGCTGCGTGGCGGAGAGTCCACAACCGCAAATGTATTGGGATTCGCCGCCGACGGTCACCGCGTAGGGCGTGCCGCGAAAGCGCTTTACCAGTCTTGCCATGATTGTTCCTTTGAAAAGTTGTCCGTCTGATTCACAGAAAAAATCGGGGCACTCAAGGGACCGCCAGCCCCCGTGCCCCGCCGATCTATTTACTACAGTGACTTCAGGTACTCGATCAGCTCGCCTTTCTCCTGGTCGTTCAGTCCCAGCTTGAAGTTGCGGTTGTAGTGTTCGAGAACGTCTTTCAGGGTTGCAAAGCGGCCGTCGTGATAGAAGCCGCCCTTCTGGTGCGTCCACAGGCCCGCAAGCGGTGCGGTGCGGTACATGTGGGTCGGCGAGCGGTCGGCCTGAAAGGAATCGATCCCCATCTCGTCGGGCGAGTGCAGGTTGTGCCCCGGCTCGGTGAAGAGCGGCGGCACGTGGCAGGTCGCGCACTGCGCCTTTTTGTTGAAGAGGTCTTTCCCTCGCGCGGCCGCCATCCTATCGAAACTGCCTGCAGGCGCCTTCGGCGCGGGAATGGCGAGCTCATAGAAGTGAAGCGCCGCGAGCTTGGAGCTGACCAAATCGGGCGTTCCCCGGACATTACCTTCCCCGCTCTTTGCCGATACCGGGTATTGATCCTTGTTAGCCAGGCGCTGGTCGATGAAAGTGCCCGAGCCGTGCATCTCGGTCACCGCGACGTAGGCATTCCAGTACGGGACAGACCCAAACCCGGTCCAGGTATGGAGGTTCACCCCGGCCAGGCCAAACGCGGGCGGAATCAGCGTGCCCGCCTGTCCTCCATCGGGCCGCAGAGCCTTACCGTCTTTGGTCAGCTCGGCGTCAAAACGCCCGGGCCCCCAGCTATTGAGCACCTTCTTCACCGTGGCCACATCCACGCCGAGAAGATCGGTGAAAGGTTTGAGGTTAGGCGCGAGCGAAACGATGACACCGACATTCAGGTCGCGGTTCGCCCAGCCGTCCAGGCGCTTTCCGATGCCGGGGGCGAAGGAATCATCGACGGTCGCATGGCAGAAGGCGCACTGGATGCCCATCGACTGGATCTTGCCTGCCTTGTCGAACCTGCCGGTCACGCCGACTACGGCATTCAGCTTCAGCAAGGCGAGGGTGATGGCCGGATCGTCGAGATCGACCTTGCCCGCCTTGATCTGCGCCACCAAGTCAGCGGGGAGGGCCGCTGTATCCACCTTGAGACCAACCGACAGAGCAGTCTTCGGACTCACTCCGCCGCCGACACCGCCGTTTTTCTCACCGGCGATCGCTTTGTGCAATTGCAAGGTATCGCCCCAGAAAGCCTCGGAGCCGAAGGTGTCGAAGCGGAAAATCTGCCGGCCCTCGTTCACCATGCGCCGCGCGTGGGCGCTGATCTGGCTATCGTTATCCGGGGGCGCTTTCTTGGAGGTCTGCGCCTGGGCATTGCCTGGGCCCATTCCGAGCACGACGAGAATGCCGAGTCCGGATAGAGCGGAAACGATCAAGGGGCAAACCGCCTTAAGTCTCATGGGGAATTCCTTCCGGGAATTATGGATTGTTCGAATTGGAGCTTGGGGTTTTACGACAATCGCGTCAAGCACTCTGTGCGATAGCGCACACAAGATGGAATGTTCAGCTTTTACCTCCGGGAACCCGCGCCCGGGAACGCGGCGCTCCGTAATCTCATCTAACCGGGACACCGGGGCCTCCCGCGCGCTTACTTCTTGCACTCCGCCGAGTTGTTCGCCTGCTTCAGGTAGGCGATGAGATCGCTGCGTTCCCTGGGATCGGTCACGCCGGCGTAGGTCATGTTGGTGCCGGGGACGACCTTGAGGGGGTTGGCGAGAAAGTGGTCTAGCGTCTTTTCGTTCCAAACGACCTTGTAGTGCTTCATCGCATCGGAATACTCGAAACCCTTCACGCTCCCCGCGCGGCGGCCGAACAGACCGCAATGCCTGGGCCCGACGCGATCGGAAGCGAGCGTGTGGCAGGCGAGACAGCGGGCGTAAATCTCCTCGCCCGCCTTGGGATTGCCTTGAGTCGCCGCACCCGCAACGCCTGCCGCAAACGCCAGCATCAGGCCGGCGAGCAGGCGCGCGGACATCGGCTGCTTCAGGAGACGTACGCGTCGGGAACCGGGGTCTCGCCGAGCGCGTTGCGCAGAATCGCCCAGTGCATTGCCTCGTCACCGAGAATGCTGGCGGCGGCCTTGGCGAGGTCGTGGTTGCCGAAGAGGGGCACCGCGCCCAGATACGCGCTCACCGCACCCTTTTCCAGATTCGCCGCGAAGCGCAGCACGTCGGCCTGGGTCTTCAGCGTCTGGACCGGGAAGTCGTACTTCGCCTTGGCCAACACGGGCTTGCCGCCGAGTTTTTCGATCGTCTTCGAAAGCAGCTCGGCATGTTTTTTGTGATGGCCCTGGAAGGTGACCGCGAGATCGAGCACCGGCTTTTGCAGCAGGCCGCTCTCCGCGCCGACCTGGTAGGCGGCGATCGCGTTGTATTCCGCGCCGAGCGCCGAGTTCAGGATACGAGCGTCACCCGCGTTGGATTTGCCGCCTTTGGTCGCGGCGAGCGCTTCGTTGCCTGCGAGCAGCGCAACTGCCGCGCCGGAAAGAACGAGGCCGGAGCGCGCGAGAAACAGCCGGCGCGCGGCGGTAGGGGTGGGCATATCGAAAAACGTCATGGTCGATCTCCTGGGTCGGTTCTTGGTGGTTAGTATCTTGGTGATTCGCGTATTACGATCGGGAGGTATTCCCGCTTTCTGCAAGCCTTGCCATCACGCCCGCGACGATGCGGTCGCAGCGCGCTCCGGCAAAAGCAAATGCGTCGCTGTAAGCGATGTCGATTTCTTTCGAGAGCGCCTCGCGCAACAGGCCCCGCGCACGGAAGAAACGCGAGCGCACCGTGGCCTCCGGAATGCCGAGCACAACGGCGGATTCCTCGACGGTGAGCTCCTCCAGCGCGCGCAGCACGAACACCGTCCGGAATGCGTCAGGCAGCTCGTCGATCTTGGCCTCGAGCAACCGGCGCGTCTGTGCGCGCTGGGCAGCATGCTCGGGCTGCTCTGGTAAAGTTTCGTTCATGTGTTCCCCCGCGGCCTCGCTATCGTCCTGCGTCTCGCCGCTCAGTTGAATGATTTCAGCCCCGCGGCTGCGCTTGCGCGCGCGCGCGATCGCTTCGTTCACAACGATTCGAACCAGCCACGTGGAGAGCTTCGCGTCGCCGCGGAAGCTGCTCATCCCCCGGTACGCGAGCAGATAAGCGTCCTGTACCGAGTCCTCGGCCTCGGCTTCGTCCTTCAGGATGCTGCGCGCCGTGCGGTAGAGCATCTGGTTGTTCCGGCGCATCAGCAACTCGAACGCAGCTTTGTCGCCGGACGCGATGCTCTGCGCCAGTTCCAGGTCGGATAACTTGCTGTAAACAACTGCCGAAGGTGCCGTTTGCATATGCGCCTCTTGTTGCTGTTTTGCTAGTTTGCCGCCATTGGATGAGGATTGTGCCCGCCGCGTTCCCAGCCTGGCTGCCGGATGTCCGGCAAGGCTGTATGGGGCCTGTTGCGATCCTGTAAGCCCTTGATCAGAAAACGAGCTCCCGAGGAAAGCCGATACTTCCCTCGGGAACCGCGTAAACGTCAGTCCTACCGGTTTGGCAGGGTCTTGCAGAACGGTTACAGGCTTTTCAGATACTGGACCAGATCCGCCTTCTGCGCCGTTGTCAGTCCGAGCGCCTTCCTGGTGTTATAGGTTTCTACCACTGCATCGAGCGTGGCGGCACTGCCGTTATGGAAGTAGGGGGCGTGCTGCCACAGGCCGGCGAGCGGTGCGGTGCGATACTTCTTCGTCGCGCTTCGCGCTGCGTAGCTTGTCACTCCACTGGCTTCGGGTTCGCTGACGACTTCGCTGGGCTCGTGCAATCTGATATTGGCATCGGTCAGCGTCGGACCCGAGTGACAGGTCGAGCACTGTCCCGCGCCTTCGAAGACGACCTTTCCTCTGTCCGCGGACGCCGGATCGAAGCTGCCGATCGGCGGCAACGGGGCGGCGAGACTCAACTGATAGGCTTGCAGCGCCGGGAGTTTGGAAGTCACGAGATCGGTCGTGCCATTCGTCACGTTCACCCCGGTCCGGCTGTCGGCAAACGTGCCCTGGCCGCCCATTTGAGTCACGGCAACGTAGCGATTCCAATAAGCAATGTCGGCGCCGTCCCCCGTGGAAGTAATGCTATGCACGCCCAGCAGTCCATAGGCGGGAGGAATCACTTGCGGTCCATTCAGACCGTCCTGATTGAAGCGGGGATCGTACATCCCTTTGCCCCAGGAGTTGTAGATTGCCTTGTTGCTTGTCGATACGGCGGGCGAAAGAGCAATGATTGCGCCCGAATTGAGATCGCGGTTCGCCCACCCGTCCAGGCGTTTGCCTATTCCGGGCGCGAAGGAATCGTCCACCGTCGAGTGGCAGAGCGCGCACGTGGTCCCTACGTGAGTCAGCGTATCGACTCCATTTATGTTTTCGACTGTGCCTTTCAATCCGACGACGGCATTCAACTTGAGCAAGGCCACGGTCGTGGCGGGATCCGTCAGGCTGATACTGCCATTTTGAATGCCCTGCACCACGGCGGGCGGCAGCGCCTCTGCATCCACCTTCAACCCGACTGACAGAGCGGTCGCCGGGTCCACTGCGGACGCAATCACGGTATTCATGTGCAAAGTGTCCGTCCAGAAGGCTTCGTCTCCGAACGTGTCCGAGCGAAAAGTCTCCTTGCCTTGCGCAGCCAGCACCGGGTCCGGTGGCGCGTCCGCACTGGTGGTTGCCGCGTCGTTGTCGTGGTGACTACCGCAGCCGGCCAGGGCCAAGGCGGCCAGGACTGGAACTACCAGAAAATAATTCGATTGAGTTTTCATGTCGTCTCCATTTCCAAGAAAAGCGTCGAACACGTTACTTTTTTTACTTAGGAACTTATGTCCAGGGGTTGTTTGATCGTTCGGCAGTGAGTCACCCTATTAACAAAGGAATGCATTAAAACTTCTGTCAGTATCGAACTACGACAAACGCATCAAGGCTTCTGTGTGCTGCCGCACACAGCGAAGGCTCGCTTTTGCGCGGTCGCAATCAGACGCACCGATAGGATGAAGTTACAGAGCATCGCGTTCCCGGAACGTCTGCCGTTTGCTTTCCCGTCGGAGACACGCGCCTCCGCATCCGGCACTTATCGCCGCCCGACTGCATCCAATGGAGTCCGTTAAACTATGAACGACCGCACTATTCCCGATGAGCCCCGTCCTCCACTGGTTCGGCAAGCGCCTGGCCGACTACCTCTCCCAGCCGAGGCGGGGTGTGCAGATCGCAACCTCCTCGCCGGAATTGCTCAGGGCCGCGCTCAAGCCCGGCGACGTGCTGCTCATCGAAGGGAACACGCGCATCAGCGTCGCCATCAAATATCTAACCCAGTCGACCTGGTCGCACGCGGCCTTTTGCATCGGCGACGCGCTCGGCGCGCCGAAGCCCGGCGAGGACGCGAGGATTCTGGTGGAAGCCGACCTGCGCGAAGGAGTGCGCGCCGTTCCGGTCAGTACCTACGCCGGGATGCACACGCGCATCTGCAGGCCGGTGGGCCTGTCGCAAGAGGACATGCGCAAGGTGATCGACTTTGCCGTTTCGCACATCGGAGGGCAGTACGACTTGAAGAACGTCATCGACCTGGCGCGCTATCTGCTCCCGACTCCGCCGGTCCCGGTGCGCTGGCGCCGCCGCATGCTCGCCTTCGGCAGCGGCGACCCCACGCGCGCGATCTGCTCGACCTTGATTGCCGCGGCCTTCGACCAGGTGCGCTATCCCATCCTCCCGGACATTACGATCGAGGGGACCAATGATCCGGCCTGCATCGATTGCCACCGCGAAGTCATGCACATCCGCCACTACAGTCTGTATACGCCTCGCGACTTCGATATCTCGCCGTATTTCGAGGTCGTGAAACCCACGCTCGCTCAATTCGATTTTCACCGGCTGGTGTGGGCGGACCCGTCGGCCTGACAGGAAGGAACATAGACACCATGGCTCGCTTCGACACGACACTCATCGGCAGCGCGACAGTCGCGGAAGGAACGATGGCGTTCCGCTTCGCCAAGCCCGCAGAATTCAAATTCGAGGCGGGCCAATCGGTCAACGTGTCCCTGATCGACCCGCCCGAGACCGACAGCAAGGGCAATGCGCGCACCTTTTCCATGGTGAGCGCGCCCCACGAGACCGAGCTCGTGGTGGCCACGCGGATGCGCGACACCGCGTTCAAGCGGGTATTGAAGGCAATGCCGGCGGGCGGGCGGATCCAGTTGCGGGGACCGGCGGGCAAGTTCACGCTGGACGGCGCGGACGCCCGGCCTGCCGTGTTCATCGCAGGTGGCATCGGCATCACGCCGTTCGTGAGCATGCTGCGCCACGCGGCACACAGCCGGCTCGCGCGCGACCTTTGGTTGTTCTATTCCAACCGGCGGCCCGAGGACGCGGCATTTCTCGACGAGCTCGTATCGCTGCAACAGCGCAATCCGCGCTACCGCTTCGTCGGTACCATGGTCGAAATGGCCAAATCGAGCCGCCCCTGGGACGGCGAAACCGGCCTTCTCGACCGCGGCATGCTCGAGCGTCACCTGAAAAATCTCGCCGCGTTCGTCTACTATGCGGCGGGACCGCCGGGACTGGTCGAAGCCATGCAGAAAATGCTCGTCGAAGCCGGCGTCAAGAACGAAGCGATCCGCACCGACGAGTTCTTCGGCTACTAAGAACCGGTTCAAAGTGACCGCTTAGCTTTGAATGCCGTTCGTGGTGATGCTGAGCTCGTCGAAGCATAGAACCACGAACGGCGCAACGACCGTTCACCCTTCGACAAGCTCAGGGCGAACGGGCTTTCTAAAAACCGACTCCAAAGCGCCGGAAGTCGTCGCGCGCGGGCGGCGGCGCCGATAAAATAGCGGCATGCTGCAACGCCGCTCCGATCCCGCGATCGTCATCCGCGGCGCCCGCCAGAACAATCTCAAGAACCTCTCGGTCGAGCTGCCGCTGAACGAGCTGCTCGTCGTGACCGGCGTCTCGGGCTCGGGAAAATCCTCGCTGGTCTTCGACACGCTCTACGCCGAGGGCCAGCGGCGCTACGTCGAAACCTTCAGCCCCTACGCGCGGCAGTTTCTCGACCGCATGGACAAGCCGCAGGTGGACGCCATCGAAGGCATTCCGCCGGCGATCGCGATCGACCAGACCAATCCGGTGCGCACCTCGCGCTCCACGGTCGGCACCATGACCGAGCTGAACGACCACCTGAAGTTGCTGTTCGCGCGCGCCGGCCGGCTCTTTTGCCGCGGCTGCGGGCAGGCCGTGCGGCGGGATACGCCGGACTCTGTATACGAACAGCTCGCCGCCCGCGCTGCGGGGGCGGGGGATCCCAGGCTGGTCATCACTTTTCCCGTAGCCGTGCCGAAGAACTTCAAGGAAGAGGAGGTCCAGGCATTGCTGAAAGCGCAGGGCTACGACCGCATCCACGCCCGGAGCGGAAACGTGCTGGAAGTCGTGCAGGACCGCACGCGCATGTCTTCTGCGGAGAAGGCCCGCGTGATCGAAGGCATCGAAGCTGCGCTCAGGATCGGGCAAGGGAAGGTCAACGTCTATCCGCTGGACGCCGAAGGCAATCCGGGTTCGCCCTGGCGCTTCTCCTCGGATCTTCACTGTCCCGACTGCGACATCCATTACACCGAGCCGCTGCCGAGCCTCTTCTCCTTCAACTCGCCGCTCGGCGCCTGCGAAACCTGCCGCGGCTTCGGACGCGTGATCGGCATCGACTACGGCCTCATCGTCCCCGACGAATCGAAAACGCTGCGCGAAGGTGCGATCCGGCCCTGGCAATCGCCGAGCTTTCACGACTGCCAGGACGACATAGAAAAATACGCAAAGAAGCGCGGGGTTCCGCTCGACATTCCGTTCCGGGATCTGAACGCGAAGCATCGCGCATGGGTGCTCGAAGGCGAGCCGGAGTGGGTGAGCTGGAGAAAATCCTGGCCCGGCGTGTGGTACGGCGTCGCGCGTTTTTTCCGCTGGCTGGAGACCAAGGCCTACAAAATGCACGTGCGCGTGCTCTTGTCGCGCTATCGCGCCTACACGCCCTGCACAACCTGCGGCGGCGCGCGCCTGAAGGTCGAGGCGCTGCTGTGGCGCGTCGGCACCAAGGAGGACGCAGATCGCGTGCTCGATCCCGCGCGGCGCTTCATGCCGCTGGGCGCGAAATTCTCGAACGAGGTGCTGCGCGCGCTCCCCGGCCTCACGGTGCACGATTTGGTGCTCCTGCCTGCCGAGCGCACGCGCGTGTTCTTCGAGCAATTGCACCTGCCGGCACCGCTGGACGAGGCGACTGATCTTCTTCTCACCGAAATCCGCGCACGGCTGCGCTACGTTTGCGAAGTCGGTCTCGGTTATCTCACGCTCGACCGCCAGTCGCGCACACTCTCAGGCGGCGAAGTGCAGCGCATCAACCTCACCACGGCGCTCGGCACTTCGCTCGTCAACACGCTGTTCGTGCTCGACGAGCCCTCGATCGGGCTGCACCCGCGCGATATGGGTCGCGTGATCGGCGTGATGCAGCGCCTGCGCAACGCCGGCAACTCCGTCGTCGTCGTCGAGCACGATCCGCAGATCATGCTGCAGGCCGACCGCGTCATGGACATGGGCCCGGGTCCGGGCGAGCGCGGCGGGGAGATCGTGTTCTTCGGCACGCCCGACGAGCTGAAGCGGTCGAAAACGCTCACGGCAGAATATCTTTCGGGCAGGAAGCGCGCCGATGCAGGCGCATCGCCCACGCCCCTGGCCGCAAGAGCGCCGAAGCTCGAGCTGGTCGGCGCCGCCGAACACAACCTGAAGAACATCGACGTCGGAATTCCGCTGCAGCGGCTGGTATGCATCACCGGCGTCTCGGGCTCTGGGAAATCGACGCTGGTCCAGGACGTACTCTACGCCGCGCTGCGAAAAGCGAAGGGCAAGCCGACTGAAACTCCGGGAGTGTTCCGCGAGTTGCGCGGCCACGCGCTGATCGAAGGCGTGGTGATGGTAGACCAGACACCGATCGGGCGCACCACGCGCTCCAACCCCGCAAGCTACGTCGGCGCCTGGGACGCAATCCGCAACATCTACGCGAAGCAGCCGCTCGCGAAGGAACGCAAGTACACCGCCGGCACCTTCAGCTTCAATTCCGGCAACGGACGCTGCCCGACCTGCGGCGGCAATGGCTTCGAGCACGTCGAGATGCAGTTCCTGTCGGACGTGTACCTGCGCTGCCCCGACTGCAACGGCAAGCGCTTCCGCGACGAGGTGCTCGAGGTCGTGGTGAAAAGGAAATCGATCGCCGACGTGCTCGAGCTGACCGTGTCGGAAGCGCTCGCGTTCTTCCGCGACCATCCCGAAGTGCAGCGCGCCTTGAAACCCCTCGCCGACGTCGGACTCGAATACCTGCGCGTCGGCCAGCCGGTGCCGACGCTCTCCGGCGGAGAAGCTCAGCGACTGAAGCTCGCCGGGCATCTGGTCGAGGCGTCCGCGAAACCGAAGGGGGCGCGCGGCTCGCTGTTCTTGTTCGACGAGCCCACGACAGGCCTACATTTCGACGACGTGGCGAAACTGCTCTCTGCATTCCGCCAGTTGATCGCCGCGGGGCACTCGCTCGTCGTGATCGAGCACAACCTCGACGTTATCCGCGCGTCCGACTGGCTCATCGATCTCGGCCCCGAGGGCGGCGACGCCGGCGGCGCGATCGTCTGCACCGGGACTCCGGTGGAGGTCGCGAAGCACGTCACCTCGCACACCGGCAAGGCGCTGCGCGAATACGAAACAGCGCTGACCAAGCCCGCCGCTCTTCGCGCAGCGGAACCCGAAGTGCCGCTGCAGGCCCGCGTACACGAGTCGATCAGGATTCACAATGCGCGGGAACACAACCTGAAATCCATTGACGTCGAGATCCCGCGCAACACCTTCACCGTCGTGACCGGCGTTTCGGGCTCGGGAAAATCCACGCTCGCTTTCGACATCCTTTTCGCCGAGGGCCAGCGGCGTTATCTCGAGTCGCTCAACGCCTACGCGCGCCAGTTCGTCCAGGGCGCGGCGCGTCCCGACGTGGACGCGATCTTCGGTATTCCACCCACGGTCGCGATCGAGCAGCGCACCAGCCGCGGCGGCAGCAAGAGCACGGTAGCGACGCTGACCGAGATCTATCATTTTCTGCGACTGCTGTACGTCAAGCTCGGCACGCAATACTGCCCCGACTGCAATGTTCCGATCGAACCGCAGAGCGAGGACGCCATCGCGGCGCGGCTTCTTCGCGAATACAAGGGACAACGCATCGGCCTGCTCGCCCCGCTGGTCGTCAACAGGAAGGGTTACTACACTGATCTCGCCAAGTGGGCGCGTGGCAAGGGCTACGCTTTCCTGCGCGTGGACGGTGAGTTCCTGCCGACCGACAAATGGCCGCGCCTGTCGCGCTTCCAGGAGCACACCCTCGAACTCCCGGTCGCCGACCTGCTTATCGCCGCGGACAACGAAGCCGAGATCCGGCGAGCGCTTGGCGTCGCCCTGGATTTCGGCAAGGGCGTCGTACACGTGATCGCGGGACTCGATCGCCTGGCCGCCGCTCGTGCTTCGACAAGCTCAGCACGAACGGCCAATAAGACACCGCTCGCCCTGAGCCTGTCGAAGGGCGAAGGCATCGTGGAGCTCGATCTACCGACGCGCGTCTTCTCCACGAAGCGCGCCTGCCCCTCGTGCGGACGCAGCTTCGCCGAGCTCGATCCACGGCTTTTCTCGTTCAACTCCAAGCACGGCTGGTGCCCGGAGTGCTACGGCACGGGCCTCAAGCTCGACCGCGTGGAATGGGACGAGGAGCGCGAGAAGACCGGCACCGAGGACCACGTGCTCGACTCCTGGATCGAATGGCTGGAGGTGGACGAGACCTGCCCCGCCTGCGAGGGCAAGCGCCTCAACCGCGAGGCGCTCGCGGTGCGCTATCAGGAGCGCTCGATCTCCGAGCTCGCCGCGCTGCCCGTCGGCAAGCTCGAAACACTGTTCCGCGGCCTGGAGCTCTCCGGCCGCGAGGCCGAGATCGCGCGCGACATCGTTGCGGAGCTGAAGTCGCGCCTCGCGTTCCTCGATCAGGTGGGCCTCTCCTACCTTTCGCTCGACCGCTCGGCGCCGACGCTCTCAGGCGGCGAAGCTCAGCGCATCCGCCTCGCCTCGCAGCTCGGTTCGAACCTGCGCGGCGTGTGCTACATCCTGGACGAACCTACCATCGGCCTGCATCCGCGGGACAACAAGATCCTGCTCGATACGCTGGAGCAACTCCAGGCGAAGGGCAACACGCTGGTCGTGGTCGAGCACGACGAGGACACCATCCGGCGCGCCTCGCACGTGATCGACTTAGGTCCCGGCGCGGGAAAAGAGGGCGGTCGCGTGACCGCGGCAGGCTCGGCCGACGATCTGATGCGAAACGCCGATTCGGTGACGGGGAGATTTCTAAAAAATCCACTCATGCATCCGCTGCATCCGCCGCGCGCGGTGATGCGCAACACGCCCTCGATTGAGGTCGAAGGCGCGTCGCTGCACAACCTGAAAAACATCGATCTGCGCCTGCCGCTTGGGAGGCTTAGCGTGATCACCGGCGTCTCGGGTTCCGGAAAATCGACGCTTGCCCGCGACATTCTTTACCGAAATCTCGAGCAGAGGGTCGGCGAGCACAGGAAGGGAAAAGACTCACCGCTATTCGGTTGCCGCGCGATCCGCGGCGCGGAGAACGTCGGCCGCGTGCTCGAAGTCGACCAGACGCCGATCGGCAAGACGCCGCGCTCCTGCCCGGCGACCTACGTCGGCTTCTGGGACGCGATCCGGCGCCTGTTCGCCGAGGCGAACGAATCGCGCATGCGCGGCTGGAGTGCAAGCCGCTTTTCGTTCAACACCAAGGGCGGGCGCTGCGAAGCCTGCGAAGGTCAGGGCATCAAGAAAATCGAGATGAGCTTCCTGCCCGACGTGAAGGTCACCTGCGAGGTCTGCGGCGGCGCGCGCTTCAATCCGGAAACGCTCACGGTGCGCTGGAAAGGAAAATCGATCGGCGAAGTGCTGGCGATGAGCGTGGACGAAGCGGTCGAGTTTTTCGCAGCGCACCCGTCGACCCATCACGCGCTGCGATTGCTGCAGGACGTGGGCCTAGGATATTTGACGCTCGGCCAGCAGAGCCCGACGCTGTCAGGCGGCGAAGCGCAGCGCATCAAGCTCGTCACGGAGCTCTCCAAGGTACGCACCGACGCGCAGGGCAATGCCGTATCGCGCCCCGGCCGCGGCGGTGCCGACAACAAGACCCTCTACGTCCTCGACGAACCTACGGTCGGCCTGCACATGGCCGACGTAGAAAAACTCCTGCGCGTGCTGCATCGCCTGGTGGACGCGGGAAATACGGTCGTAGTCATCGAACACAACCTGGATGTGATGGCGGACGCCGACTGGATCATCGATCTCGGGCCCGAGGGCGGAGATGCAGGAGGCAGGATCGTCGCGCAGGAGCCGCCGGAAGCGCTGATCGGGCCCCGACAAACAGGGCATACCGCGGAGGTGCTGAGAGATTTTCTGCGGAACCGGCGGGCATCCGCCGCGGCCTAGTCGCGCCGGTTTGACGCTTCAGCCGGATCGTTCGGCTCTTTTCGATCGCAGGTACTGTTGCAAATTGGCCGTGGTTTCCATTTTCTTGCGTTCGGTGATGTCCGTCCCGGTCACGAATACGCCCTCTTCACCGCGAGCCGGCCGACGCTCCCACAGGAAGCACCGGTACGATCCGTCGTTGCACCGCAGCGAGAATTCGATCTGTCTGGCTTCGACGGCCAGGCGCGTATTGACCAGCATGAGCGCCTGAGCCTGCTCCCCTTGATCGACGAGCCTGGTGATTGGCTTTCCCAACAGCATCGCGCGCGGGTATCCCAAGGCCTTTTCCCAGGTGCGATTCAGGTTCTTGAGCCTCAGATCGAGCGTGACGATCCCAAGCAATAGCGGCGACTCCGCAATCACCCAGTCCTCCCTTCTGCGGGCGTAGTCATCGGATTCTGGAGAATTTTCCATTTCGTCCTAGAGCTTGGCTGTTGTTGATGCTCGGTCGAACCTGTAATTCTGACCGCTTTTCGATACGCTTGCCGCAACCACTGAAGGCTAAGCGGCCCTGAGGACTTCGTCCATCAGGCAAACCCGACAGGTGGTGTAAGGAAACCACGATAGTTAAAATGAATCAAGGGATTAATTCATATCGATGCGACCTCTCTGTCCTCACGGCACCGCGAACTTCAAGCCCGCGCGGGCGACGCATCGCCTCGATTCCCCAGATCGGCGCTGCGGGGTAAGCTCGTTTCTGCGTCCAGCAGTCCCCCTCGATCCCTGATCGGGTGGCAGCCTTTCCTCTGCCGCGGGCATTTGGCCATTACAATCGCGGACCTTTCTTCAAGTCGTACAACCCCATTGAGCCCTCTGGCGCTACAGATTCTGCGACCGGTATTGGTGCCGGCTGTGATCCTGTCGGCTGCTGTGCTCGCCATAGCCGCAAGTCCCGCGCTCCCGAACTCCCTCTCCGGCTTGAGCGTGGTCGGGCCCTACGTCGTTCTGCTGCTCGGGGTCGCCATCAGCGCATGGTTCAACCGGAGCCGCGCGCTCATCATGCTGGCTTCGCTTCTGGCCGCCTACGCCGGCTACCGGTTCGCCATGGACTTGGATCGGAAGGATTTCGCAGTACGCGCGGTGTTCACCTCACTTGCTGTGCTCGTCCCTTTCAACGTGCTGCTCGCGCTTGCCTTTCCCGAGCGCGGCGTACGCCAGCACCGGAATTACCGCTGGCTTCTGCTCGGCGTGGCCGAAATCCTGGTCGTGAGCTGGATCGCCAACTCCGGACGCAGCAATCTCTCGGGCACGGGGTGGCGCGATGTGCTCGACACCTGGTTGCTGCGCTCCCCCCCGACACCTTTTGCCGCGCGGATCATGCTTGCCGCGGCGTTTGTCGCCGCCATTGCCAGAGCCTGGCCGCGCCGCGGGCCCAAGGAACTTCGAAAGGAGCCGCGGCCGCTCGACATCGGCATGGCGGCGGCGCTGGTGGCGTTCTTCATCGGCTGCGAATGGGTGGCGGCACCGGGGGTGTTCGGCGCGTTCATGTCGGCCGCCGGCGTCATTCTGCTCGCTTCGGTATTGCAGGAATCGCACCGCCTTGCGTTCCGCGACGAATTGACGAATCTTCCAAGCCGCCGGGCGCTCGAGGAGCGGCTCACGGGGCTGGGGCCGACTTACACGATCGCGATGATCGACGTGGATCATTTCAAACTGTTCAACGATACCCACGGCCACCACACAGGCGATCAGGTGCTCAAACTCGTCGCCACGCTCCTCGCGAACATCGAAGGCGGGGGCACGTCCTACCGCTACGGCGGCGAGGAGTTCTGCGTCCTGTTCTCCGATCGGACCCTGGATCAGGCGATTCCGCACCTCGAGCAGCTGCGCAAGGACATCGAGAACTACAAAATGGCCGCGCGCGGCGGGGATCGGCCCAAGGAAAAGGAAGCGGGTGCGCGGCTCCGCGCCACCCGCGCCGCGAACAAAACGCTGTCGGTCACGGTCAGCATCGGCGCCGCCGAGAGCGACGACACGCTCATCGGACCGCCGCTGGTTATCCGCGCTGCCGACGAAGCTCTGTATCGTGCCAAACGGGCCGGACGAAACCGGGTCATGCGTTAGGCAAGGCGGCACCTGCCCCGGAATCGGCAAGCAAGGCGCCTTGAAAAGTGTTTGAATCACCAAAGCCAGGCTACGCTGGCGTGGAAGACAAACGTCTCAGGTAATCGCGAGATCGATGAGCAAGGTGCCGGATCGTCCCCTTTGCAGGTATCACCGGAATGGCCGTGCCGCTTGCACCGGGCCGCGGGTCATGCCGTCGTGAAGGGCGCAGTCGTGAGAAAACCCGTTCGTCCCGGCCAAAAAGGGAAAGGCGATGAAGCCTTGCGCGAAAGCGAGGAGCGTTTCCGCGCGATTGCCGAGCTGTCGAACGACTGGTACTGGGAGCAGGATACCCGCTACCGGTTCACCCGGATTGCGGGGCGGGATCCGGGTCCGGCAGCGGAATCCGATCCCGATGGAACGATCGGCAAGACTCGCTGGGACCTCAACGCTTCCCCGGTCGAAGGCACCTGGGAGGATCACCGCAAGCTGCTCGACGCGCGGCAGCCTTTTCACAGCTTCGAAGTCAGATTCACCGACAAGAACGGTCATGACCATTTTGTGGAGGTCAGCGGCGTTCCCGTGTTCGACGCTTCCGGCACCTTCAAGGGATACCGCGGGGTCGGACGCCGCATTACGAGCCGCAAACGCGCCGAGCAATTGCTGCGGCTGGAGCATACGGTGGCTCGCTGCGTCACCGAGGCCGACAGCGTTTCCGCGGCTCTCAAGGCGGTGATGCGCGCGGTTTGCGAGGCTCAGAACTGGGAGTGCGGGCGCTTTTTCAGCGCCGACGACGACTCCGGCTTGCTGCGTTTTTCCGAGTCATGGAGCAAACCCGGCCCGCAGTTCGATCTGTATATCGAGCGGTCGCTCAAAGTCACGTACGGGCCGGGTGTCGGATTGGCCGGAAAGGTGTGGCAGACAGACGAGCCGATGTGGGTCGCAGACGTAACGCGGGACGCACGCGTGGCGCAGAAAACGCTAGCGGTCGAAGCCGGCATGCGCGGCGCTTTCGTCTTTCCGGTGAATCCTGGAGGAAAGACGATCGGCGTGCTCGCCTTCAACAGCCGTGAAATCCGCGAACCCGATGAACACCTCCTCCAGGCCATCCGTGTGATCGGCTCGCAGATCGGCCAGTTCGTACAGCGCAAGCAGGCCGGCGAGGCGCTCCGGAAGAGCAACGAGCGCTTCGACATGGCGGTGCGGGCGACCAACGACGTGATCCGGGACTGGAATCTCGTCACGGACGAAATCTGGTGGAACGAAAACTTCACCAAGGTCTTCGGATATCCGCGCGAGACTCTGGAACCCAGCGTCAAATCCTGGTACGAGGGTATTCATCCCGATGACCAGGGGCGGGTCATCGCCGGCATCCACCGCCTGATCGGCTCGGGCGGCGAGAACTGGAGCGACGAATACCGCTTCCGGCGGCAGGATGGCAGCGTCGTCCACGTGCTTGATCGCGGTCACGTGATTCGAGACAAAGAAGGCCAGGCGGTGCGCATGATCGGGGCGATGGCCGACATCAGTTCGCGCAAGCAGGCGGAGGAGAGAATCCACAACCAGGCGCTGCGGCAACGCCTCATCGCCGAATTCGGCCAGCAGGCGTTCGCGAGTACCGACGTCGAAGACGTGCTGAGCCGCGCGGTGGAACTGGTTTCGGTGTCGCTCAAGGCCGACTACTGCAACGTGCTCGAGCTCGACCAGGACGGCAAGCAGCTGCTGATCAAGGTGGCGTTCGGCTGGCCGAAGGAAATCATAGAGCGGCGGACGGTGTCTATCCGGCCCGAGGGGCGCCTCGAATTCGTGCTGTCGCACCGCGAACCCGTCATCACCGAGGATCTGGCGAACGATGAGCGTTTTTCGGAATCTCCGCTCCTGCGACTGGGCGTGCGCAGCGCCATCCACGTGCCCATATTCGGAACGGCCGGGACTTTCGGCATACTCAGTGCGCATGCCCGCGCGAAGAACTCCTTTGGCGCAGACGATGCCAGTTTCCTGCAGAGCGTCGCGAACATACTTGCCGTCGCGATCGAGCGCAAAAATGCGGAGGAGCGCCTCTCCTATCTCGCGCAGTTCGACTCTCTCACCGGGCTCCCCAACCGGTACCTGTTTCACGACCGCCTGATGAATGCCATGGCGCACGCGCGGCGCGGCGGGCATCCCATGGCGGTGCTCTTCATCGATCTGGACCGCTTCAAGCTGGTGAACGACACCCAGGGACACAGTGCCGGAGACAAGCTGCTCAAGGAGGCTGGCATCCGGCTTTCGCAGTGCGTGCGCGGCGGCGACACGGTCGGCCGGTTCGGCGGAGATGAGTTTGGCGCGATCGTGTCGGACCTTGCCAAGCTCGGGGACGCCGGCGTGGTTGCACAGAAAATTCTGGACGCCCTCGCCCGGCCGTTCAACCTGGATGCTCATGAAACCTATGTCAGCGCAAGCATCGGCATCACCCTGTTCCCGGCCGACGGTGACAACCCCGAAGCGCTCGTCATGAATGCCGACACCGCGATGTACCGGGCGAAGGAACAGGGCCGCAACACCTATCAATACTTCACCCGCGAGATGAACCAGCGGGCGCTCGCGCGCGTACAGATGGAAGCCGCGCTGCGGCAGGCCATCGAGCGCAACGAGTTTCTCCTTCACTACCAACCCAAGGTGGATCTGGCGAGCACCTACATCTGCGGCTTCGAAGCCTTGATCCGGTGGCAGCACCCCGACAGGGGTCTCGTTCTCCCCGGGGAATTCGTTTCGGTTCTCGAGGACACGGGTCTGATCGTGCCGGTGGGCGAATGGGTGTTGCGCGAAGTGTGCAAGCAGATTCAGGCGTGGCAGCGGGAAGGGCTCGCGATCAAGCCGGTGACGGTGAACGTCTCCGCGCGCCAGTTCCAACAGAAGGATTTCGAGTCCATCGTGAGGCACATCTTGCGGGACGCGCACGTCGACCCGGGGCTGGTGCAGTTCGAGCTCACCGAATCTTTGCTGATGAGCGATCCGGAGGGCGCCGCGCGCACGCTGCGCGGACTCAAGGACTCGGGCGTCAAGATCTCGGTGGACGATTTCGGCACGGGCTATTCGAGCCTCGCGTACCTGAAGCGCTTTCCGATCGACGCCCTCAAGATCGACCACTCCTTCGTTCGCGACATCACCACCGACCCTGAGGACGCGATGATCACGCTCGCGATCATCGGGCTCGCCCACAATCTCAAGCTCAGGGTCGTGGCCGAGGGCGTGGAGACACAAGAGCAGCTCGAGCTTCTCGCCGCCAACGGTTGCGACGAGATTCAGGGCTATCACTTCTCGGTCCCGACGACGGCCGCGGAATGCGCGATCATGTTGAGGGAAAACCGGCGTCTGATCTGAGCGCAGCGCGCTCCGCTTCCGAGGCGTATCATCGCCGATTCGCCGCAGTACCCGATGAACGCAAGCGCCCTTCTCCTCCTCAAACCCAACACCCGCGATCTCGGGGGGTTTTCCGTGCGGCGGGTGCTCCCGGGGATGCCGCACCGCATGGTCGGCCCGTTCATATTTTTCGATCACATGGGTCCCGCGGATTTCGCCCCGGGGTCCGGCATCGACGTGCGCCCGCATCCGCACATCGGCCTGGCGACGGTGACCTATCTGTTCGAGGGCGAAATCCTGCACCGCGACAGTCTGGGCACCGTGCAGGCGATCGCGCCGGGCGACGTCAACTGGATGACCGCGGGGCACGGCATCGTGCATTCGGAGCGCACCGCGCCGGAGTTGCGCCGCACCGGCTCGCGCCTGCAAGGACTGCAAACCTGGGTCGCCCTTCCGAGAAAGTCCGAGCTCGCCGACCCCGCATTCACCCACCACCCCAAGGCGACGCTGCCGCGGATTTCGGCGCCGGGAGTCGAGCTGCGCGTCGTCGCGGGCAGCGCCTTCGGCAAGCGCTCTCCCGCCCCGGTGTTCATGCAGACGCTCTTCGTCGGCGTCGAGATCGACGCGGGTCGTGCGTTCGAGCTCGACCCCGAGCACGAGGAGCGGGCCGTCTACGCGCTCGAGGGCGACGTGACGGTGGCCGGAACACCTCTCCCGCCGCAGCATATGGCGGTGATCTCACATCGCGAACCGGTGGAAGTGAAAGCGCTGACACGCGCCCGGCTGATGCTGGTCGGCGGAGAAAAGATGGACGGGGAACGGCTGATCTGGTGGAACTTCGTCGCGAGTTCGCGCGAACTGATGGAGGAGGCGAAGCTGCGCTGGCGCGAGCAGCGCTTCCCGCGGGTGCCGGGGGACGACGAATTCATCCCGCTTCCTGAAAAGTAAGCTACCCCGGCAACACCCTTCACCGATGCGAGACCCAGCTCCTGCCCCGATCCAGCTCAAGGACTACACCCCGCCCGCGTTTCTGATCGAGGCGGTCGATCTCGACATCGATCTCTTTGAGGATCACGCCCGCATTCGCTCGCGCCTTGCGATATCGCGCGCGGCGGCCGATTCGAACGCGCCGCTCGCGCTCGATGCCGAGGAGCTCGAATTCGAGTCGGCAGCCTTGGACGGCAGGAAGCTCGCCGCGGGCGACTACGTGCTCGGGAAAGCGAATCTCACCATCGCGAAGGCGCCGGCCCGATTCGTGCTGGAAACCGCATGCCGGATCTATCCGCGCAAGAACACGACGCTCATGGGCCTCTACGCCGCCGAGAGCGGATTCTTCACGCAGTGCGAAGCCGAAGGCTTCCGGCGCATCACCTACTTCAGCGACCGGCCGGACGTCATGGCGAAGTACACGGTGACGATTCACGCCGAGCGGGCGAAGTATCCCGTTCTGCTGTCGAACGGCAATCTCGTAGCGAGCGGCGATGAAGCGGGCGCCCGTCACTGGGTGAAATGGCTGGATCCTTTTCCCAAGCCCTGCTATCTCTTTGCCCTGGTCGCGGCAAAACTGGAAAAGCTCGAGGACAGCTTCGTCACGCGCTCGGGCCGGCGCGTGCGCCTCGCGATCTACGTCGATCCGGGCAAGCTCGACCAGTGCGGCTTCGCCATGCAGGCGCTGAAAAAATCAATGAAATGGGACGAGGACCAATTCGGCCTCGAGGTCGACCTCGACAATTACTCCATCGTCGCCGTCGGCGACTTCAACATGGGCGCGATGGAGAACAAGGGCCTCAACGTCTTCAACACCAAGTACGTGCTCGCGCGACCGGACACCGCCACCGACGGCGACTACCTCGGCATCGATCGCGTGGTCGCGCACGAGTATTTTCACAACTGGACCGGCAATCGCGTCACCTGCCGCGACTGGTTCCAGCTGTCGCTCAAGGAAGGACTCACCGTATTCCGCGACCAGGAATTCGGCGCGGACATGTACTCGCGGCCGGTCGAGCGCATCCGCGAAGTGCGCGGCCTGCGCGGCGGGCAGTTCCCCGAGGATGCGGGGCCGATGGCGCATCCGGTGCGCCCTGCCTCCTACGTGGAGATCAACAATTTTTACACGAGCACGGTATACGAGAAGGGCGCGGAAGTCGTGCGCATGATACGCACCCTGATCGGCGCGCAGAATTTTCGCAAGGGCATGGATCTGTACTTCGCGCGACATGACGGGCAGGCGGTAACCTGCGACGATTTCGCGCGGGCGATGGCCGATGCCGCGGGCGCCGACCTCTCGCAGTTCATGCGCTGGTACGACCAGGCGGGCACGCCCGTCCTCGATATCAAGGGCGAGTACGACGCAGCGGCGCGGCGCTATGCCTTGTCCGTGAAGCAATCCTGTCCGCCGACACCGGGACAGGCGACGAAGCTCCCTTTCCACATTCCGCTCGCGGTCGGACTGGTCGGACCGGACGGCCGCGACCTGCTCGCCGAGGGCACGCGCGTGCTGTCGGTGAAGCAGCCGGAGGAACGCTTCGTATTCGAAAATGTCGGGGCGAAACCCGTACCTTCCCTGCTGCGCAATTTTTCCGCCCCGGTGATCGTCAGGCACGATTACACCGAGGCTGAGCTCACGCATCTCATGGCGCACGATTCCGACGCCTTCAACCGCTGGGAGGCCGGCCAGCGGCTTGCGCTCGGCATCCTGCTGCGCGGGATCTCGGCGACGCAGGGTGGCCGCGATTTCGAACTCCCGCGTGCTTTCGCCGGTGCGGCCGCGCGCGTGGTGGCCGATGCATCGAGAGATCCCGCATTCGCGGCGGAAATGCTCGCGCTGCCTTCGGAAAACTACATCGCCGAGCAGATGCCGGTCGTCGATCCGGACGCGATCCACGCGGTGCGCGACGAGCTGAGGCGGCGGCTCGCCGCCGCGCTCCGCGAGGAATTGCTCGCGGTCTATCGGGCGCACAGAGGCGCGAGCCCCTACTCTCCCGACGCAGGTTCGGCCGGCAGGCGCGCGCTCAAGAACTCCGCACTGGGCTATCTCATGGAACTCGACGATGCCGGCATGCGCACGCTTTGCATGAAGCAATTCGAGACCGCGGACAACATGACCGACGCATTCGCCGCGCTCTTCATGCTCTCCAATTGCGAATGCCCCGAGCGCGCCCGGGCGCTCGATGCCTTCTACGGAAAATGGAAAGACGAACCGCTGGTGGTGGACAAGTGGCTGGGCGTGCAGTCGACCACCCGTCTCCCCTCGGCGCTCGCCGACGTGAAGCGCCTGATGGCGCATCCGGCGTTCAACATCAGGAACCCCAACAAGGTCTACGCGCTGATCGGCGGATTCCGCGGCAACCCGCTGCGCTTCAACGCCGCCGACGGCTCGGGTTATGCCTTCCTCGCCGACCAGGTGATCGCCCTGGACGCGATCAACCCGCAGGTCGCGGCGCGCATGGCGCGGGGGTTCGACCGCTGGAGGAAGTTCGACGCGGGCCGCCAGGCGCACGCCCGCGCGGCGCTCGAGCGCATCCGCGGCGCGACGGGCGTTTCGAAGGGCGTGCTCGAAATCGCCACCCGGGCGCTGGTCTGACGCCCCGGCGCCTGCCGGCCTCTATTTGCGGCGCTGCATTTCGGAGAACTTGGACAGCTCCCAGGGCCGGATCGCGACCAGCATGTGCATCCCCGTGCACTCGTCGAACGGCCTGCGCGTGTCATCGTTGTGCAAATCCGCGAACTCGTTCGCGACGCGGCGCAGTCGCACCAGCATCGCTTCCCGCGAGGATTTCGACAGCCGCCCGGTCACGAACAGCATCAGCTCGTCGGGGCCGTCGAAGCGCGAGCGGAAGTACTCGTTTTGCGCCTGAGCCTTGAAGAACTCCTGGAACGGGCCGTCCGGAATCCAGGAAAAAGTCCGCGAAAGCAGCAACCGGTATCGGTTCCCCGGAAGGAGCCTGATGATGCCCAGGCGGTCCAGCCGCACCAGGAGGCGGATGCACTCGGCCTCTGACATGGAATAGGTGCGGATGATTTTCTCCACCGGCCACTGGTGCAGCACACGCAACGCAACCAGCACCAGCCTCTTATCGGCGACGATGGCTTTTTCCGTCTGTGGCGTCAGCTGCGACACCAGGCGATCGCGCCGCTCGAGGGACCGGGTCAGCTCCGCGAGCTCGAGGCCCGCAAAATCGAGCACCTGATCGAGCCGCTTCAGCGTGAAGTCCTTGCGCGAGAACATGCGCTTGACGCTCGCCTCGCTCATGCCGAGGGCCTTTGCCACGGCGGCGTAGGTCACGCCTTGCGCCTTGAGCTCGCGCTTGAGCGTGTCGATCAATGCTGTGCTTGCACTCATGTCGTTTCCTCCAGTCCTGCAAAAAGTATCACCTGGCGATACCCCAGGTCAAAGCCCGCAATACCTTGCGCGTGGCGCTATGCACGGGCGGCGCTCGTCCCGATCATCGCATGCGTTGCGGGCGCATTCGTGTCGGGATGCAACGACCGGGATCCTGAGCTGAATCGGGGGGGATGCGCCCGCAGCATCGCCCAGAGGGGCACCGAACCGAGAGGCATCGTGGAAACTACTCCTGAATGGCTGGATCTTGTCATCGGATCACTTCATATCATTGTGGTCCTGCTTATATGGAGCGGGTTATACCTTGCGACCCGCGAAACGGGAGGGTCGCAAGTTCTGGAAGAGCCGGCGCCTCCCGCGACGCCCGTCACGCAGATGAGTATCGCGCAAGTACCCGGACGGTGATGAACGGAAGGGACCGCCGGCCTGCTTGACCTCACCGTCGACGTATTTCAAATCATCCGGACATAGCGGGTTTCCTTCAACTTCCCCGGCAGTGGTGTTATAAGTCGCGGGGTGGATGCTGTCGTCTTCGATCTCGGCAAGGTTTTGCTCGACTGGAACCCGCGCTACTACTACCGGCAGTTCTTCGCTTCTGAGGAAGCGATGGATGCGTTCCTCGCCGAAGCACTGCCGCCCGCCTGGGTGTCCGAGATGGACGCGGGCAAGCCGGCCGACATCGCCATCGCCGAGCGCCAACGCCTCCTCCCGCGGCACGCGGCACTCATCGGACGCTGGAAGGAAGGCTGGCATGCGATGCTGCGCGGCCCGATCGCGGGAAGCGTCGCCATACTCGCCGAGCTGCGGGCACGACACACCCGCTTGTACGCGCTGACCAATTTTTCCACCGAGACCTGGCCGGTCGCGCGTGAGCGTTTCGATTTCCTCTCGTGGTTCGAGGACATGGTGGTGTCCGGCGAGCACGGCGTCGTCAAACCCGATCCGCGCATCTTCGAGATTGCCATCCGGCGGTTTCGCCTGGATCCGCCGCGCACGGTCTTCATCGACGACCTCGCGGAAAACGTCGCCGCGGCGCGCGAGATTGGGTTTCGCGCGCTCCATTTCACCGGCGCAGCGGGGCTGCGAGGGGACCTGCGGGAGCTGGGGCTGCTGGATTGATCCTGGTTCAGGTCCGGCCGCGCACCATCGCGACCTTTTCCTGCACGCGCACGTCGAATCGAGCCACATTGACCACCATGCGCTCGTGCATGCCGTCGCCGATGGGTTCTTTTTCGTCGTTCACCGAGACGCGGAAGCTGACCGTGCGGCCTTCCACTTTCACGACTTCGACTGCGGCGTGCACGCGCATGCCGACCGGGGTCGCGGCGAAGTGGCGGATATCCAGGCGCGTGCCGAGCGACTGATGCCCCTGCGGAAGCAGGTGTTCGATCGCAGCGAGCGCCGCGGCCTCGATCACGTTGATCATCACCGGCGTGGCGAGCACGTGCACGCGGCCGCTGCCGACGCGCGGCGCGGTGTGCTCCTCGCCCACGATCAGGTCCGCGGTACCTTTGAGGCCGGGCTTGAGATTTTCTGTCGAGCTCATCGATTTCTCCAGCATGCATAATACCGCCTCAATGCCAAAGACACTCGGAACCTGGGATTACGTGATCGTCGGCGCGGGCACAGCAGGCTGTCTGCTCGCGAACCGCCTTTCCGCCGATCCGGATGTCACCGTGCTGCTGCTCGAGGCCGGCGGCAAGGACGACTGGATCTGGATCCACATCCCGGTCGGCTATCTTTACTGCATCGGCAATCCGCGCACCGACTGGTGCTATCGCACCGAGACCGAGCCCGGCCTCAACGGCCGCTCGATACTCTATGCGCGCGGAAAAGTGCTGGGCGGCTGCTCGTCGATCAATGCGATGATCTACATGCGCGGGCAGGCCCGCGACTACGAGGAATGGAAATCGCTCGGCAATCCCGGATGGGGCTGGGAAGATGTGCTGCCGATCTTCAGGCGCTCGGAAGACTATCACCGCGGCGCGGACGAAATGCACGGCGCGGGAGGCGAATGGCGGGTCGAATCGCAGCGCCTGTCGTGGGAAATCCTCGATGCGTTTCGTGACGCAATGGCGCAGGCCGGCATTCCGAAGATTACCGACTTCAACCGCGGCGACAATGAAGGCTCGGGTCTCTTCGAGGTGAACCAGAAGCGCGGCGTGCGCTGGAATGCATCGAAAGCATTCCTGCGTCCGGCGATGAGCCGCGCGAACCTCACCGTGCTCACCGGCGCGCAGGTGCAGCGCATCCGATTCGAGGGCCGGCGTGCCCTCGGCGTCGAGTTCGGGCGGAGCGAGGAAGAACTCTTCGCGGAAGCGCGCGCCGAGACGATACTCGCCGCCGGGGCTATCGGCTCGCCGCAGATCCTGCAACTCTCGGGCGTCGGCCCCGCGGAGCTCCTGCGCGAGCACAACGTCCCGATAACGCACGATTCTCCCGGGGTCGGCGAGAACCTGCAGGACCATCTGCAGCTGCGCATGGGCTTCAAGGTGAAAAACGTGAAGACACTCAACGAATGGGCGAACACGCTCACCGGAAAGATGGCTATGGGCCTGGAGTATCTTTTCTTCCGCACCGGGCCTCTTACCATGGCGCCCTCGCAGCTCGGTGGCTTCACCAGATCCGATCCCGCCCAGAAAACGGCGAACCTCGAGTACCATGTCCAGCCGCTGTCCCTGGACAAGTTCGGCGATCCGCTGCACTCCTTCCCCGCCTTTACCGCTTCGGTCGCCAATTTGCGGCCGACGAGCCGCGGCAGTGTACGCATCAAGTCTCCGGATTCGCGCGCCGCGCCGGCGATCCGCCCGGGTTATCTCGCAACCGACGTCGACCGGACGGTCGCGACGGACGCCCTGCGCCTCACACGCCGCATCGCACAGCAGCCGGCGCTCGCGAAATACGAGCCCGCAGAATTCCTGCCGGGCACGAAATTCCAGACGGGCGAGGAGCTCGCGCGCGCCGCGGGCGACATCGGCACCACCATCTTCCACCCGGTCGGCACCTGCAAGATGGGTCCGGACTCCGACCCCGGCGCGGTGGTGGACTCGCGGCTGCGCGTGCGGGGCCTCTCGGGCCTGCGCGTGGTCGATGCCTCGATCATGCCGACCATCACCTCGGGCAACACCAATTCACCCGCGCTCATGATCGCCGAGCGCGGCTCGGATATGATCCGCGAGGACAGGAAACGCCTGGTGGAGGAGCGACGATGAAACCGACCTTAAAGCCCGGTCTCGCCCATGCAAAGAAAATCTCCGTGGACGAGTCGCGCGTCATCAATTTCATGGGCGACGATTGCCGCGTCTACGCGACCCCGCGCATCATCAGCGACGTCGAATACACCTGCCGGGACTTTCTTCTCGGACACCTTGACGCCGGAGAAGATTCCGTCGGGACCAAGGTCAACTGGGAGCACGTCGGCCCCGCGCTGCTCGGCGCCGAGGTGACCGTCAACATCAAGGTCGTCGGGGTCAACGGCCGGCGCATCACCTTCGAGGCCGCCGTGAACGACGGCGCCGACGCGGTTGCGCGCGGCACCCACGAGCGCTTCATCGTCGACGTGCAGAGAGTGCGCGAGCGGCTCCTCAGGAAAGCGAAGCGCGGCTGATATGCGCGTCGGCCTCCTCGGCGGCGGCGTCATCGCGAGGCTCTTCCTCGAGCACGCGCGCGACGACGCGAAGGGCGACGCGGAAATCGTAGCGCTTGCCGGGCGCGGGGGAAACTCCCGCGGCAAGACGCTCGCGCGGGAATTCGGCGTGCCCTTCGTCGTCGGAGCGGACGAACTGATCGCAGCGCGCCCGGAAGTCGTCGTGGAAGCCGCCTCGCACGAGGCGGTGCGCGAACACGCGGAGAAACTCCTCTCGAACGGCATCGCCGTCATCGTGCTCTCCGGCGGCGCGCTCTGCGACGACGGCTTGCGGTCGCGCCTGGAGCGGGCCGCAGAAAGGCACCGCGCGCTGCTTTACGTTCCATCGGGCGGGATCGGCGGCCTCGACGCCCTCAAGGCTGCCTGTGCTGCAGGCGTGGACGAGGTGAGCATCGCCGTTACCAAACCGGCGGCAGCGTGGAAAGGCATCGCCTACGTCGAGCGCATGAAAATCGATCTCGACCACTTGTCCGGTCCCGTGACCTTGTTCGAGGGTTCGGCGCGCGAGGGCGTGCCGCACTTTCCGGCGAACGTGAATATCGCGGCAGTCCTTTCGCTCGCCGGCGTCGGCTTCGAGCGCACGCGCCTGAAAGTGGTGGCCGACCCGGCGCTCAGATTCAACACCCACTTCATCACGATCAGGGGCAAGACCGGTGTCATCGACTTGCGCTTCGAGAGCGTGCCCTCCCCGGACAACCCCAAGACGGCGATGCTCGCCTGTTACAGCGCGCTCGCCGCGTTCAGGCAGTTCAACTCTCCGGTGCGGTACGGGACTTGAGGAGCGTTCCGCTCGGCGAACCGGCGGTGGCCTCACTGACCGCAACCCGGTCGCGCCCGGCGCTCTTGGCCTGATACAAGGCTTCGTCGGCCTTGCGCAGCAAGGGCGTCGCCTGGTCGGCGTGATAGGGAAACAGCGCGAGGCCTAGCGATACAGTAAGGCCGCCGATCGGCTTGCCGTGATGACTCAGCTCCAGGCGCTTGACCGCCGCACGAGTTTCCTCCGCCCTGCGCTTCGCGCCATCGGGGGTGGTATCGGGCAGAATCATCGCGAATTCCTCGCCGCCGTAGCGACACACGATATCGCTGCCGCGGACACTGCTCTTGAATAAGGTCCCGAGCTCCTTGAGCACCACGTCTCCGGCCTCGTGTCCGAGCGAGTCGTTGATCCGCTTGAAGTGATCTATGTCGAGCATGATGACCGCTAGCGAACCGCCGGTCCGATGGGCGCGGGCCAGCTCGCGCGGCAGAAGCTCGTGCAGGTAGCGCCGGTTGTAGAGGCCGGTCAGCGGATCGGTGATCGCCTGCTCTTGCAGCTCGTGCATGACTTTCTTCAATTCCTGATCCCGCTGCTGGAGCGTTTCGGCCATTTCGTCGAAGGCCTGTCCGACCTGATTGAGTTCGTCCTTATCGTGGCGCAGGCCGGTGCGCGCGCCCAGGTCGCCCGATCGCACGCGCCGCGCGGTACCGAGGAGCGTTCTGATGTTGCGAAGAACGAAGACCTCGGTGCCGTACCACGCTCCGAGCAGGAGCAGGATGGTGGCCAGCGCGATCCCCACGAGATTGCGGACCAGGGCCTTGTTCGCATCGGCGAAAATCTCGGAGAGGGACAGGCTGACGAGGATGCGGATCGGAATCGTGCCGTCGGGGTTGCGCGCGACCGCCTCGTACACGTACAGCCGCTCGACACCGTCCAGTCTCGCGCCTTCGAATACCCCGCTGGGTTTCGCCAAGATGGCCTCGAGAACCCGAGCGTTTTGAAGCTTTTGGCCGGTTTGCACGGCCGGGGTGACCGGATAGCGGCCTATGACGACGCCGCTGCGGTCGAGGATCGTGATGTTGCCGTCTTGCGGCAGAGGCGTGGTCGCGGCGCCCCGATTGAAGCTGTCCAGATCGAAACCGACGAAGGCGACCGCGGTCACCTTGCCGCCGGCATCTTTCACCGGATAGCCGAAATTGACCGCTTCCCGTCCCGTCACGCGTCCGGTCTGGAAATCTCCTATGGAGAATTCGCCGCTCGCCTTGGCCAGCTGGAAGTAGCCGCGGCGCGCAGCGGAGAGTTTGCCCGTCCACGGAATGGCGTTGCAGATCAGTTCGCCCTCGGCGTTGAAGAGACCCATCGAATGATACTTGCCGTGGTTTTGCAAGAGCAGACTGGCGAAGTAGCGGTTGCAGCCGGCCTGGTTGCTCTGCAGCGCGTTCAGGACCTGCGACGAGGCCAGCATCGCCTGCCTGACGCCTTCGATGATCTGTCCCTGCTCCCGCGCCGCGAGCTTGGTGAGACGTATCAGGTCGGCGCGGGCGCCGGCCTTCGCCTCGGCGCGCTGCTCGAACGCGCTGTAAAAGGTCAGCGCGAGCGCCGGCAGCGCCGAGACCACGACGAGGAGGATCAACTTGCTGCGGGTGCTTAAATTCTTCATTCTCGTGCCCTGTGGAATTCTAGGGCTTGCGGCGGTTGGGGCGGTGAATATGTTACAACCGCCAGGCTGGACAATCCCCGGCCAGGAGAAACGCAAAGTGAACAGGAACTCCGTCCGAAAAATACGCGCTTCCATCCGCGCCCGCTACCTGAAGGTGGATACGGCAACCGTGGCCGACGTGCTGGACGTGCTCGGCCTGCGGGACCAGGGGCTCGCGCCCCAATTCGCGCCCTATCCCGCGAACGCGGGCACGATGGGCGGCTGGGCCTACACTCTCCGCGGAAAGATGACGCGCTACGCCGGAGAAGGCGACCCGCGGAAAATGCGGGCGGTGGATGGCGTCGGCCCCGGCGAGATCGCGGTGTGGTCAGGCGAGGGCCGGGGCGTGTGTTTTTTCGGCGAGTTGATCGCGCTCGGCATGAAACGGCGCGGCTGCGCCGGCGCGCTCGTCGACGGCGGCATCCGCGACATCGAATGGATCAGGCGGCAGCGATTTCCTGTTTACGCCCGGTACCGCACGCCGGTGCAATCCATCGGCCGCTGGAGAGTGACGGCCTGGCAGGTGCCGGTGGAGTTGCCTGGTGCGACGAGCCGGCGCGTCAGAGTGAATCCCGGCGATTTCGTGCTTGCCGACACCGACGGCGTCATCGTGGTCCCGGAGCGCATCGCCCTCCGGGCGCTGGCCGAGGCCGAGCGGCTGACCGCAAGAGAGATCCGCATCCGGCGCGATCTCGGCCGGGGGGCGAGCCTGGAAGACGTCCTGAAGAAGTATGGTCACGTTTGAAGCGTTGTAGAATCGCGAAAAATTCCGCGGGGAGCATTCCATTCGACAGGAGAAAGTCATGAAGCAATGGTTCGGCATCATCGCCGCAGTGCTCGTGCTCGCCGCGGGCGAGGCCTGCGCGCAAGTAAAGACGGAAGTGCTCTGGCTGGGCCAGTCGGCGATGCGCATCACCACGCCCGGGGGCAAGGTGATCATGGTCGATCCGTTCATTCTCGGCAATCCGAAAACGCCGCCGGCCTGGAAGAACCTCGATGCCGTGGGCAAGCTCGATCTGATTCTCGTGACGCACGGCCACGGCGATCACTACAGCGACGCGCCCGCGCTCGCGCAGAAGAACAAGGTGGCGTTCTGGGGCCCCGCGGGCCTGAACCAGAGCGTGATCACGCTCGGCATTCTTCCGCCGGAGCTATCGCAGCGTTTCGGCAAAGGCGGAACCATCGAGCCCTTCGGGGCGGGCAGCGTCAAGGTCACCGCGACCCACGCCGAGCATTCGTCCGAATTGCTCTACAAGAATCCCGCGACCGGCAAAGATGAAACCTGGCCGGGCGGCGAGCCGGTCGGCTTCATCATCCAGCTCGAGAACGGGATGAAGATCTACCACATGGGCGACACGGCCCTCTTCGGCGACATGAAATTCATCGGCGAGTACTACAAGCCCGATATCGTCATGATCCCGATCGGCGGGCACTTCGTCATGAGCCCGCAGGATGCGGCGTACGCGGTGCGCGAGTGGCTGAAGCCGAAGTACGCGATCCCGATGCACTACGGCACGACGCCGCAATTGAAGGGCACGCCCGAGGAATTCATGAAGGCCGGCACCGGGGCAACCAAAGTCATCGTGATGAATCCCGGCGACAAGGTCGAGTTCTAGAAACGCGGGCGGCACACGACGCCGCTCGCAGGAACGCCTCCTCGTTTCGCCCCGGCCGCGGCGACGCGGCCCGGGTTTTTTCACGCTAGGGAACCTCTGAACAACCCCCGTTTCGTCATTCCCGCGAAAGCGGGAATCCAGGAATCTGAACGACCTGCTGGATCCCCGCTTCCGCGGGGATGACTTATTCAGAGCTTCCCTAGGACGCGGCCGCGGTCAGAACGGGCTTCTCGCGATACTGCTCCGGAAACAGCCGCTTCAGGTTCACGATCTTCGGCAGGTCGTTGATCACGATGTACGGATAGGTCGGGTTGTGAACCAGGAAGTCCTGGTGATAGGCCTCGGCTCGATAGAACCCCTTCAGCGGATCGATGCGAGTCACGATGGGCTTCGCAAAAGCTCGCGCCTTGTCCAGTTGCGAGACATAGGCCTGCGCGATCCGCTGCTGCGACTCGTCGGCGTAAAAAATCGCGGAGCGGTACTGCGTGCCGGTGTCGGGCCCCTGGCGATTGAGCTCCGTCGGATCGTGCGCGACCGAAAAATAAATGCGAAGAATGTCCCCGTAGGAGATCTCCTTGGGATCGAAAACGACCTGCACCGACTCGGCATGGCCTGTCCGGCCGGTTCCCACCTTCTCGTAGTCGGCGGTGCTCTTCTCTCCGCCCGCATAGCCGGACAGCGCCTGCTTGACGCCCTTGGTGTGCTGGAACACGCCCTGGACGCCCCAGAAGCAGCCACCCGCGATTACCGCAGTCTGCAGCGGACCCGCAGCCTTGGGATTGTCGATCGCGGGCGCGGGCAGCGTCACCGCCGACTCTCCGGTGCGCGCCGGGATATTCCAGAACGTGCCGAGCACCACCAGCGCTATCAACCCGATCCAGACGCCTCGTGTGTAGCGCAGGGCGTCGCGCAGCAGTCCTGGTTTCGTGGTGAGAGGCATGGTCGGCTCCTTGTGGGTCGGTGTGAGGCTTAGTCGGTAGACAGCCCGGAACCTTACGGGTTCCTCTTGCGCATCGCCTCGAGCATGGGCGTGATCAGGTCCATGGGCACCGGAAACACGATGGTCGAAGTCTTGTCGCCGGCGATGTTGCTCAAGGTCTGGAGGTAGCGCAGCTGCATCGCCTCGGCCTGCTTGGACAGCATCTGCGCCGCCTGCAGCAGCTTCTCCGAGGCCTGCAGCTCGCCCTCGGCGTGGATGATCTTGGCGCGGCGCTCGCGCTCGGCTTCGGCCTGGCGGGCGATCGCGCGCACCATCGTCTCGTTCAGGTCCACGTCCTTGATCTCGACGTTCGATACCTTGATGCCCCAGGTTTCGGTCTGGGCATCGAGCGTCTTCTGGATGTCGATGTTCAGCTTCTCGCGTTCGGCGAGCATCTCGTCCAGCTCGTGCTTGCCGAGCACCGCGCGCAGCGTCGTCTGCGCGAGCTGGCTCGTCGCATTGAGGAAGTCCGCCACCTGGATCACCGCCTTCTGCGGATCGACGACGCGGAAATAGACCACCGCATTCACCTTCACCGAGACGTTGTCGCGCGAAATCACGTCCTGCGGCGGCACGTCCAGGACCACGGTGCGCAGATCCATCTTCACCATCTGCTGGATCACCGGGATGAGGATAAACAATCCGGGTCCCTTCACCGCCCAGAAGCGGCCGAGCTGGAACACCACGGCGCGCTCGTACTCGCGCAGGATCCTGAACGCCCACACCAGCAGGATGATGACGACCAGCAGCGCGCCCAAACCGAAACTGAACATGATTGACCCTCCGTTCATTGGAGCCGCATCAGGGCTCGGATACGACCTCGAGCGTCAAGCCGTGCATGGCGACCACGCGCACGCGCTGGCCCGCCTTCAGCGGCGCGCTGCTGTGAATGCGCCAGGTTTCGCCGTGGACCCGCGCCCAGCCTTCCTGATCGAGCATCTGACCGGTGCTGCCGATCAGCTCCTCGTGCCCGCTCACGACCGGCCGCTTGTGCGCTTTCAGCGCCATGCCGACGACCAGAAACAGGAACGCCGCGCCTGCCGCGGCAATCCCGAGCGCGAGAGACAGCGGGATGCCGTAACCGGGAATGTCGGTGTCGATCAGGAGCACCGAGCCGATCACGAACGCGATCGCACCGCCGATGCCGAGCGACCCGTACGCGGGGAAAAAGAGCTCCCCCACGGCGAAAGCGATGCCCACCAGCATGAGCGCGAGGCCGGCGTAGTTGACCGGGAGCATGTGCAACGCGTACAGCGCGGTGAGAATGCAGATCGCACCGACCACGCCGGGAAATACCAGGCCGGGGTTGGAGAACTCGAATATCACTGCGTAGATCCCGACGAGGATCAGGATGTAGGCGATGCTCGGATCGGTGATGACCGACAGGAGCCGCGTGCGCCAGTCGGGCGCGAAGGCGGTCGCGACGACGCCGGAAGTCTGGAGAACCCGCTCTTTCCCCTGCGCTTCGAGCCTGCGGCCGTCGAGCCGCTTGACGAGCTGCGACACATCTTCGGCGACGAGGTCGATGACTTTCATCTTGAGCGCCTCCGCCGCCGGGAGGCTCACGGCCTCGCGCACCGCGCGCTCCGCCCAGTCCGCGTTGCGCCCGCGCATCTGGGCGAGGCTGCGGATATAGGCCGAAGCGTCGTTCACCTGCTTGCGCGTCATGGCGTTGGAAGAGTCCGCGGCATCGTGCTTGGCGCCCTTGC
>Ga0193726_1000245_pt1 | contig 70342 bp, 57 predicted proteins | sample H2c1metaG_FD_144928 | JGI IMG/M metagenome (GOLD analysis project Ga0193726, IMG submission 144928) | Soil microbial communities from a riparian zone of the East river system, Colorado, United States - H2c1 | ecosystem: Environmental > Terrestrial > Soil > Riparian zone | place: USA: East River... | reverse complement strand
GGGATGCGATGGATATAGACCGATTTGCGACTTCGGAAAATCAGAATATTTTTGCGACGCGGGCTTTACAGACTTTTGGGTGATTTGCCCGTCGGGTCGATTTGTTGAATCGGCTCAAGAAATCAGGCTGTGCGCGCCAAGCCTGCGTGACGAAAATTTTTGCGCCTGACGCCGCCGGATGCCCGGATCGAGCCCGACGCCGAAAAATGTTTTCGCAAACAGGCATGGACAGACAAAATCCGCAGACGAACTGATTTGCCCGCCGGGCAGCAGGGAGCGCTTCGAAGCAATCCATACTTGCTAAAAGGATGCACGGATTAAGTCACCCGCCGGGACGTTGTGCAGCGACGCCGTGCCCTTCCCCTACGCAGAGCGGAGCCCCGCTCACTCGCCGATCAGCTTCAGCCAATCGTCTTCCGACAGCACGCCAACGCCGAGTTCGCGCGCCTTGGTGAGCTTGGAGCCGGCATCTTCACCGGCGACGACGTAATCGGTCTTCTTCGATACCGAGCCCGCGACCTTGGCGCCGAGACGCTCCGCCACCGCCTTGGCTTCGTCGCGGGTGAATTTCGTCAGCGATCCCGTGAACACCACGGTCTTGCCGGAAACCGGCGAGCTCTTGCGCGGCTGTTCGGCGGGCCGCACCTCGATTTCGCGCAGCAGTTCGCCGAGCGCCTTGACGTTGCGCGGCTCGGCGAAAAACTCGACCACCGCATCGGCGACGATTTCACCGACGCCGCCGATGTCATTGAGATCCTGATAGGCTTCCGACGTGTTGCCTTCGCCGGTGCCGTGTTTGGCTGCCGCCAGCATCGCCCCGCGGAACGCATCGATCGTCCCGTAATGCCGCGCCAGCAGCTTGGCATTGCCCTCCCCGACATGGCGGATGCCGAGCGCATAGATCAGGCGGTGCAGTTCGATGCTGCGGCGGGCGTCGATGGCGGCAAAAAGGTTGCGCACCGAGGTTTCGCCGTAACCCTCGCGCTGCATCAGCTTGTTGGTGGAACGCGCGTCGCGCTTCTGCAGCGTGAAAATATCGACCGGCGACATGATCAACCCGTCCTGGAAGAATTCCTGCACCTGCTTCTCGCCGAGGCCTTCGATATCGAATGCATTGCGCGAAACGAAATGCTTGAGCCGCTCCACTGCCTGCGCCGGACAGATCAGCGCGCCGGTGCAACGGCGCACCGCCTCGCCTTCCTCGCGCACGGCGTGGCTGCCGCAGGCCGGGCATACTTGCGGGAAGGAATAGGGCTTTGCGTTCTTCGGCCGCTTGTCGAGCACCACGCTCACCACTTGCGGAATCACATCGCCGGCGCGTTGCACCACCACGGTATCGCCGATGCGGATATCGACGCCGTCGCGTATCGGATTGCCGTCATTGCCGATGCCCTTGATGTAATCTTCATTATGCAGCGTTGCGTTTTGCACCACGACGCCGCCCACCGTGACCGGCGCAAGCCGCGCCACCGGCGTCAGCGCTCCGGTGCGGCCGACCTGAATGTCGATGCCGTTGAGAATCGTGGTCGCCTGCTCCGCGGCGAATTTATGCGCGACGGCCCAGCGCGGATTGCGCGACACGAAGCCGAGCCGTTGCTGCCAGTCGAGCCGGTCGATCTTGTAGACCACGCCGTCGATGTCGTAGCCGAGCGAGGCGCGGTCTTCGCCAATCTTGCGATAGAACGCCAGCACCTCGTCGATGTCCTTGCAGAGTTTCGTCAGCGGATTGACGACAAAGCCGGCCTTGTCCATCCACGCCAGCATGCCGTGCTGGGTATCGGCCGGCAGTTCCGACATCTCACCCCACGCATAGGCGAAGAATTTCAGCGGCCGGGAGGCGGTGATCGAGACGTCCTTCTGGCGCAAGGAGCCCGCTGCCGAATTTCTGGGGTTGGCGAACACGGTGTCGTCGGCCTCGGCCTGCTTCTTGTTCAGGATGAGAAAATCCTGCTTCAGCATGTAGATCTCGCCTCGCACCTCGCAGGCGCCCGGGATCTTTCGCCCCTTCAGCGTGTTCGGGATATCCTTGATGGTGCGGGCATTGCCGGTAACGTCTTCGCCGGTGGTGCCGTCGCCGCGCGTCGCCGCACGCACCAGTTCGCCATTCTCGTAGCGCAATGACAGCGAGAGGCCGTCGATCTTCGGCTCCGCGACGATCGCGGGAATTTCATCCGCATCGAGCCTGAGAAAGCGCCGGATGCGGTCGACGAAATCCGCCACGTCCTCGTCGCTGAAGGCGTTGCCGAGCGACAGCATCGGCACCGCGTGCTGGACCTTGGCGAAGCGCCCGGACGGTTGCGCGCCGATTTTCTGCGAGGGTGACTCGCTGGTGACGAGCTCGGGAAATCTGGCTTCGATGGCATCGACGCGCTTGCGCAACGCGTCGTAGTCGGCGTCCGAAATCTTCGGCGCATCGTCCTGATAGTAATGCTTGTCGTGGCTCTCGATTTCGAGCGCCAGCCGTTTCAACTCGACCTTGGCCTGCGCCTTGGTGAGCGTGGCGACATCAGGAGGAGTTACTTTTTTTGATTTTGCTATCATGATGAAAATGTAAGTTCGTCATTCCGGGATGGTCCGCAGGACCAGACCCGGAATCTCGAGATTCCCCGATGTGCAATTGCACATCTGAGGTTCGCGCTTCGCGCGCCCCGGAATGACAATATGTCAGCGATCGATGCCATGAGCTACTACGTCTGTATCCTAGCGAGCAGAAGGGATGGAGCAACTTACATCGGTATCACGAACGATCTCGTTCGCAGGATTTACGAGCACCAAACAAAGGCCGTCCGCAGCTTTACCTCAAAGTACAATATCACAAGGCTCGTATGGTTCGAAATTTATGAGGATCCGATTTCCGCGATTTCCCGCGAGAAAGAATTGAAGAAATGGAAACGGAGCTGGAAGACTCAATTGATCGAAGCACAAAACCCAAATTGGAATGACTTGTATGAGTCGATTTGTAGCTGAGATTCCGGGTTCGCGCTTCGCGCGCCCCGGAATGACGACACCGCGGATGACACCGTTACATTATTGACCCCGTCATTCCGGGATGGTCCGCAGGACCAGACCCGGAATCCCGAGAGTCCCCGATGTGCAATTGCACATCTGAGGTTCGCCGCTTCGCGCCGCCCGGGAATGACGTTGGGAATCACGCCGTCGCCGCCTTCAACAGCCGGTCCGCGGCGGCGCGGGCCTCGGCGGTGATCTCGGCGCCCGCGAGCATCCGGGCGATTTCTTCGCGGCGGTGATCGGCCGCGAGCGCGTTGACGCGGGTGGCGACGCGTTTGCCCTTGTCGAGCGAATCCTTCGAGATCAGGAGGTGCTGATCGGCGCGCGCGGCGACCTGCGGGGCATGCGTCACCGCCATCACCTGCACCTTGCCGGCAAGCCGCGCCAGCCGCGCACCGATGGCGTCAGCCACGGCGCCGCCGACGCCAGTGTCGATTTCGTCGAACACGAGCGTGGGCGCCGAACCGCGGTCGGACAGCACGACTTTTAGCGCCAGCAGAAATCGCGACAGCTCGCCGCCGGAGGCGACTTTCATCAGCGGTCCGGGTTTGGTGCCGGGATTGGTCTGGACCCAGAATTCGATGCGATCAAAACCCTGCGGACCCGGCGATGCCGGATCGGAATCGACCTGCGTCATGAATGTCGCGCGATCGAGCTTGAGCGGCGCGAGTTCGGCATTGACGGCCTTGTTGAGCTTCTCGGCGGATTTGGTGCGCGCGGCGGAGAGTTTGGTCGCCGCGGCATTGTAATGTCCATCCGCTTCCGCCGCGGCCGCCTCCAGCTTTTTCAACCGATCGGCGCCGGCATCGATCAGCGCCACGTCGGCGGCGTATTTTGACGCCAGCGCGGCAAGGCCATCGACCGGCGTCGAATATTTGCGCGACGCGGCGCGCAGCGCGAACAGGCGCTCCTCGATGCGTTCAAGCTCGCTCGGATCGAAATCCGCCGCGATCAGCGCCGCGGTGAGGTGCTGGTCGGCTTCTTCCAGTGCGTTGATCGCGGCATCGATCGCCTTCACCGCGGGCTCGACCAGCGTCGGCGAATTTCCGGCCCGGCGTTCCAGCCGTCGCACCGCCGCCGACAGTGCTGCGACCGGCGAATGATTGCCGCTCACGGCATCCTGTGCCTCGCGCAGATCGGCTGCGATCTTCTCCCCTTGCATCATCGCGGTGCGGCGTCCGGCGAGCGTGGTCTCCTCGCCGTCCTTGGGCGCCAGCGTCTTCAATTCATCGGCGGCATGGCGCAGATAGTCCGCCTCGCGGGCGGCACGCTCCATGCCCGCGCGATGTTCCTCGAGCACCGTGTTCGCGGCGCGTCTTGCGTCCCACAGCAATTCGACTGCCGCGACGTCCTTATCAAGGCCGGCAAACGCGTCGAGCAGACGCCGGTGGGTAGCGGCATCGACCAGCGCGCGCTCGTCATGCTGGCCGTGAATCTCGACCAGCGCGGAGCCGACCGCCTTCAGGGTCTGCACGCTGATCGCCTGATCGTTGATGAAGGCGCGGGTACGGCCATCGGCGAGCTGGACCCGGCGCAGGATCATTTCGCACGATCCTTCAGAACTCGGATCGTCGAGGCCGTTGTCGCTGAGAATCATCGAGGCCGGATGGCCCTTCGGGACATCGAACACGGCGGTAACCTGCCCCTGCTCCACGCCGTGACGAACCAGGCCCGAATCGCCGCGGCCGCCGAGCGCCAGCGCGAACGCATCGAGAAGAATGGATTTGCCCGCGCCGGTCTCGCCGGTCAGCACCGCAAGGCCGCGGGAAAACTCGATATCGAGCCGTTCGATCAGGACGATGTCACGGATCGAAAGACGCGCCAGCATGCGAGATCAATTCCTAGCCGAGACCCAGTTTCTTGAAGGCCCTGGAGATGTAGGAACCCTGATTCTCGCTCGGTTCGAGACCACCGGACTTTACAAGATTATAGGCGTCCTTGTACCAGCGGCTGTCGGGAAAATTGTGCCCGAGCACAGCGGCAGCTGTTTGCGCCTCGCCGACGATGCCGATCGCCATATAGGCCTCGGTGAGCCGCGCCAATGCTTCCTCGACATGCCGCGTGGTCTGATACTGGGTCACCACGGTCTTGAAACGGTTGATCGCGGCGGTGTAGTCGCGCTTTTCCATGTAGTAGCGGCCGACCGTCATTTCCTTGCCAGCAAGCTGATCGCGCGCGCCTTCGAGCTTTGCCTTGGCGCTGTTAGCGTATTCCGACGTCGGATATTTGCGAATCACTTCCTCAAGCGCGGCGATCGCCTTCTCGGTCCGGCCCTGGTCGCGGGAAGTGTCTGGAATCTGGTCGTAATGCGAGGCGGCGATCAGATATTGCGCATAGGCGGCGTCGGCGCTGCCGGGATGCAAGGTGACGTACCGGGTCGCGGCGCCGATGCAGCTGTCGTAGTCGCCGGAATTGTAAAACGCATAGGCCGACATCAGCAGCGATTTGCGCGCCCAGTCGGAATAAGGATGCTGGCGATCGACTTCCTCGAATTTCTTCGACGCCGCCTTCGCATCCTTCCTTTGATTCATCAGGTACAAGCCCTCATTATAGAGCTTGTCGGCGGGCTCCTCGACGAAGGTGTCGTCCTTGGCGAGAAACTTGTCCCACAGCGAACCGGTGCCGCATCCGCTGAGCGGGATTGCCAGAACAACCAGACCCACGGCCAGCCGCAATTGCCGGCCGACCGGGTTGCCAGCGGCAACCGGGTTGCCAGCGGCAACCGAATAACAGCCGGCGCCGGCCAGTGCCTTGCGTAGTTCGTGCATCATACGCTGTGCCGACATGAATCTAGGACCTGACGTCTGTGATGCGGTGCCCGCCGCGCCATGAAAGCGGTATGGGCGCGATAACCCTCGTGCCTGTGGCGCTTGTCGTGCAGCCGCAGGCCTGTGTAACTCATAAAAGACCGTTAACCAACCGAATACGCAGGCATTTCGCCCGGATTAAGGCGGTAGGATTGGATTGCGGCCGATCATGGTTACTGCGGCAAAAGGAAGCTTACGAGACGTCAAACAGACGCTCGGGAGACGTCAAACAGACGCTCGGGACACGTCGAAGGCGGCGTCCGTGCACTTCAGAGATGAAAGTTCAGGACATTTCGTAGACGAAAGTCAGGAAACGTCGGGTCCGTAGGCCGGGGCGATCATGCCGCCCACCATTCCACTGCCGGCTTCCGCATGGGTGCGCGAACGACGGGCCGTTTCGGCCTCGATCACCCGCCAGGCGCCGCGATCGGCCATCAGGGCGGTCAGCACCGCGTGGTTGAGCTTGTGGCCGCCGCGCACCGAGCGATAGGCGCCGAGCAGAGGCAGACCCGACAGTGCGAGATCGCCAATCACGTCGAGAACCTTGTGACGTGCGCACTCGTCGGCGTAGCGCAACCCTTCGGTATTGAGCAGACGGGTTTCGTCGAACACGACTGAATTCTCGAAAGATGCGCCGAGCGCAAAACCGGCGCTCCAGAGCCGCGCGACATCGTTCATGCATCCGAAGGTGCGCGCGCGGGAAATCTCGCGGCGGAATCTTTCGGGGCTCAGATCGAGCATGTAGCTCTGACGGCCGATCACCGGATTGGCGAAGTCAATCTCGACCTCGGCGCGGAAGCCGGCCGCATAGGGGCGCAATTCGCCGAACGAATCGCCCATCACGACCTGCACCGGCTTCAGCACCTGGATAAAACGGCGCGCCGCCGACTGTGTCAAAATACCGGCCTGATCGATCGCGGCGACAAAGGCCGCGGCGCTGCCGTCCATGATCGGAACTTCCGGACCATCGATTTCGATGGTGGCGTTATCGACGCCCATGCCGCGCAAGGCCGCGAGCACATGTTCGGCAGTGGAGACCAGCGGGCCTTCACGGTCGCCCAGCACGGTCGCAAATTCGGTGGCGATCACGGATTCAGCGGTCGCCTGAACCTCACGGTCGCAGCCGTCCAGACCGGTGCGGACAAAAATAAAACCCGCATCCAGAGGAGCAGGTCCAAGAGTCAAATTCACCGGTAAACCAGAATGAACACCGACACCCGTCACGGTGGCTTGCGACCGAAGCGTTGTTTGCCGGCTAAATTTCATTTCAAAAGCCCACCACTGACTTACTTGAGACGGTATCGCCCCGATTTGCCCGGCGAATCGTCTTAAGTCCCCAAGTCGCGGAAACCATAGTCAGCGCCTCAAAGCGCGCCAACTCACGCTTTTTTACCGATTGTTACCCTATCTCTGCCGTATTCGCCCCAAAGTTAGCTAAATAGAGCCACGGTTAACGCCAACTCCGGTTCTGGCATCCAAACACCCAACAGATAATTTACCATTTAAAATCAATTACTTGATTGCCATTCCGTGGCGTCCCGGCGACCAAAAACAGAGGCCCCGGCTTTGCAGCCGAGGCCTTTTTTCGTCGTTTGAATTGTAACAATCGTCAGTTGGTCTGGCGGCGCAGAAAGGCGGGGATATCAAGATGGTCGTCACCCTGTGGCGTTGAGGCAACAGGTGCGGGGCGGCCGTGAACGTCCAATCCCTGCGGTGCCGGCCGTCTGGCGTATTCCGATACCGGCTCATGAGTCGCGATTTGCTGTGCGACCGGGCGTTGCTGCTTGCGGTCGGGGAGCGCCGGCATCGAACCCATGGCCGGACCCGAGGCGCGGGCCGCGATCGGCGGCTCGTTCTCTTCGTCGCGACGGCCCAGTCCGACATTGGCAAGCCGTTGCAGCAGCGACATCCGGCTCTTTTGCGGATACTCATCCTCGGCGTCGGCGCGGGCCTGCCGAATCTCGTTCTGCGCAGGCACCGGCAGCTCTTCGAATTTCGGCATCCTGGGGGCGCGGGCCGGCGCGCGTTCGGCCGCCTGCGGGATGAACGTCTCCGGTGTCGCGAGATGGTGCGCCTCGCCATGTCCGGCATCATGATCCGGGAACAATGACGGCTTCGGTGCGATCGGGCGAACCGTGACATCGCCGTAGGACGCGGGCTGCAGCGGTGCGGATGCAACCGCCTGCACGGGCTCCGGAGCGACTGCCGCGGCGATGGCCGCCAGCGCCGCTCGTTCGACGCCGCTCGAGGCGCGCTGCTGCAGTGCAGCGGCGGGAGGCGCATGCGCCGACCCGGACGGATCCAGCTTCTGGGCGCGTTCGGCAAGACGCTGATTGTCGGCGCGCAGCCGCGCCGTCAGATCGGCCAGTCGGTTGTCCGGCGCCGTGGTCGAAGTCGCGGTTCCGGTAGCGGCCGGCGGCGTTGCGTTGCGCGAGATCAGCGCCTGTTCGATGCCGGTGGCAACGACGGAGACGCGAATCACCCCATCGAGGTTCTCGTCGAAGGTGGCGCCGACGATGATATTGGCGTCCTGATCGACCTCCTCGCGAATCCGGGTTGCGGCTTCGTCGACCTCGAACAGGGTCAGATCCCGGCCGCCGGTGATCGAGATCAGCAGGCCGCGGGCGCCCTTCATCGACGAATCGTCGATCAGCGGATTGGCAATCGCGGCCTCGGCAGCGGTCAATGCGCGCTTGTCGCCGGAGGCTTCGCCGGTGCCCATCATCGCCTTGCCCATTTCACGCATCACGGCGCGAACATCGGCGAAGTCGAGATTGATCAGGCCTTCCTTGACCATCAGGTCGGTAATGCAGGCGACACCCGAATACAGCACCTGGTCGGCCATCGCGAAGGCGTCGGCGAAGGTGGTCTTTTCGTTGGCGACCCGGAACAGGTTCTGGTTCGGAATGATCAAGAGCGTATCGACCACCTTGTGAAGCTCGGCGATGCCGGCCTCGGCGGTGCGCATGCGGCGCTGGCCTTCGAAATGGAACGGCTTGGTGACGACGCCGACGGTGAGGATACCCATGTCGCGCGCGGTCTTGGCAATGACCGGGGCAGCCCCTGTGCCGGTGCCGCCACCCATGCCGGCGGTGACGAACACCATGTTGGCGCCGGACAGATGGTCGCGAATTTCGTCGATGACTTCCTGGGCGGCGGCCGCCCCGACATCCGGCTGCGAACCAGCGCCGAGGCCCTGCGTGACCTGGGTGCCCATCTGCACGATGCGCTGCGCCTTGGACATCGTCAGCGCCTGGGCGTCGGTGTTGGCGACGACGAAATCGACCCCCTGCAGCCCGGCGGTAATCATGTTGTTGACGGCATTGCCGCCAGCTCCACCAACGCCAAAGACGGTGATTCTCGGCTTCAGCTCGCTGATATCAGGGGGGGTCAAATTGAGTGCCATGGTTGCCTCTCGATTAAGCGCGCGTTGGTTCGCCTCGGCCGGCGGCCGTGGGAGCTGGTGGAAGTCGAATGGGTCGGAAATGATTCATCAGAAGCCCTCGCGAAGCCATCGTCCGACCTTTCCGAAATAGCCGTCAGTCCCTGTCCTGAGCTGCCGCGTATGCCGCGGTTCGACGTGTTCGAGATGCGCGTATTGCGGATAGACCAGCAGACCCGAGGGAACCGCGAACGACGCGTTCTTGGCTTCACTGGGGAGCCGGCCAAAACCAAGCGGACGGCCGATGCGTACCGGCCGGCCTAGAATCTGGGTCGCAAGTTCGAGGGTGCCGGTGAGCTGCGAAGCGCCGCCGCTCAGGACGACCCGTGCCTTCGGCTCTGCCGCAAAGGGCGAATCAGCGAGCCGGTCCCTGACCATTTCAAAAATCTCCTCGGCGCGTTGTCGGACAATGTTCGCGATCGTGGCGCGAGACACGATCTGCGGCGCATCCCGCTCGTTGTCACCGGCAGCCGGCACGGACATCAACTCACGCGCGTCGGACCCGCCGGTCAGCACGGTGCCATATAACGTCTTGATTCGCTCGGCATCCGCAATGCATGCGCTGAGGCCGCGGGCAAGATCCATGGTGATGTGCAGTCCGCCGACCGCAAATCCGCTGGCATGGACGAATCGGCCCCCCGCATAGGTCGCGATCGTGGTGGTACCGGCGCCCATTTCCACTACCGCGGCACCGATATCGGCCTCATCGTCGGTCAGCACCGACAGACCCGCCACATAGGGGCTCGCCGCCATGGCTTCGACATTCAAATGACACCGCTCGACCACCAGCATCAGGTTCTTGGCGACCGTCGCCTCAAGTGTGACGACGTTCATGTCGACGCCGAATTGCCGCGCCACCATGCCGCGCGGGTCGCGAATGCCCTTGACGCCGTCCAGCGCGTAACCGACCGGCAGCGCGTGCAGCACGGTGCGGCCCTCGCCGGTGGCGTGATGCATGCCGGTAGAGGTGACACGGGTGACGTCGGCTGAGGTGACCGCGCCGCCACGAATATCCGCCGCGGCTTCGATCAATTGACCGTGCAGCCGGCCACCGGAAACCGAGAGCAGCACGGACTCAACCCGAACCTTGGCCATGCGTTCGGCCAGCGCCACCGCGTGACGCACCGCCTGTTCGCATTCGGCGAGATCGACGACCGCGCCGGACTTCACGCCGCGCGACTGGATCTGGCTGTATCCGATCAACTCGACGGCATGGGTTCGGCCGCGCAAGGCCTCGCTCGGCGGACACGGCCTCAGCCGCGCGATCATGCAGGCAATCTTGCTGGTGCCGATATCGAGCGACGCCACCAGCGCGGTGCGCTTCTGCGGCATCGGGCGCGTCTTCGGCGTTTGATTGCGATCAAGGCCGGTCATGCGTCACCGGCCTTCTTCTTCGGCTTCTTGTCCTTGAACAGTTCTTCGCGGGCTTTGGCGGCGTCCTCCGATAGTTGCACGATCAGCCGATCCGGCAGACGCATGTCGACGGCGACGATATCGCGCGAGAACAGCCGGTCTTCCTTGTCGAGCTTGCTCAACGCCGCCAGCGCGTTGCCGACATCGTTCTCGGGCAGACGGATATCCAGACCGTCCTGGAGCCGCAGGTTCCAGCGCCGCTCGCCTACCAAAATCGCGGCCCTTGTCGCCACGCGCACTTGCGGATAGCGCGCCAGCATCGAGAGGAAATCCCTCGCGCGGATGTCGGCGCCCTTGCCGACAACCAGCGGCAACGAGACAAAGCGCCGCGACACGTATGGCTCGAGCACCGCGCCATCGTCTGAAATCACCGACAGCCGGCCACCCTGCTGCCACAGCGCGAATGCCGAACGTTCGACAATATCGATCTGGAGCTGACCGGGATAAAGCTTCAGCACCGTCGCTTCGCCAATCCACGGATTGGCTTTCAGCTTTTCGCGCACCGCAGCGGCGTCGAGGAACAGCAGCGACGAACGGCCGTTGACGCCGCCGATCGCGAGTACCTCGTCCTGGGTCAGTTGCCTGCGGCCGTTGATGGCGACCGCCGTGATCCGAAATCCGGCGGAATTTGCAATCGCATTGCGGGTGTCGCTGGCGGCCGAGGTCAATTCCTCGAGGTGACCACCCTTCACGATGCCGTAGCCGGCGCTGCCGAGCAGCATCAAGACGGTCGCAGCAACGCCGGCGCGATGCGGAATGTAACGCTCGAGAAGCGCGATCAGCCGATGTGGATGGTATTCGCGTTCCGGGCGCTGCCTGGCGCCGGCTCGATTGAAGCCCAGACGCTCGCGCAACAGCACGGCCGCGCCAATGGCGGCCGCTTTCAGATCAGCTTGGGGCCCCGGCGATCTCATCGATCGGGCGAGGCGTCCTCCACCATCCATTGCACAAGCTCGTCAAATGTTATGCCCGCAAACGCTGCGAGTTCTGGCACAAATGACGCCCTGGTCATGCCGGGCTGGGTGCTGACCTCAAGGCAAAGGAGGCCACCTGTTCCCTCGATGCGCTCGTCGAAGCGGAAATCCGCACGGCTCACGCCCCGGCAGCCAAGCGCCAAATGCGCCGCCAGCGTTAACCTTCGGGCTTACTGGTAAACAAATGGTAAAGACGGTTTAGGTCGGATGGATTTTGACCCGTCTTTTGAGTGGTTTGCCCCGAAATCCTGGAATTTAACCAAAAGTTAGGGATCTCGGTCACCCGGGGCTGGCCGTCCCCGGCCATCGCCCAGTCCGGTTCCCGCGGCCGGGCGTATTTTTGATTCGAACTACTTATGCGCGCGTTTCGCCGCCAGGGCGATCTGACCCTGCAGGAAATCGACGAACTCGATTCCCTGAGCCTTGAGTGCCTTCGGATAGAGCGAAGCCTTGGTCAGACCCGGCAAGGTGTTGGTTTCGAGAAAAATCGGCCCCTGCTGCGAAACGATGAAGTCCGAACGGGAATAGCCGCTGCACGACAGCGCTTGGTGCGCCTTGACTGCGTGATCCATGATTTGCGCGGTGATTTCCGGTGCAAAACGCCCAGGGCAGATTTCCTGAGTCGATTTCAGCAAATATTTAGCGGTGTAGTCGAACCCGCCCTCCGCGGGGACGATCTCGATTGGCGGCAGCGCGATAACCGAGCCGTCCGATTGCTCCAGCACGCCGCAGGTCGCTTCCACTCCCGAGATGAATGGTTCAATCACATACTCCTCGGTTTTGGCGGCGTCGCGAACGGCGGCGAGGTCCTGAGTCGCATTGACGAAAATCAGGCCATAGCTCGATCCGTCGCGCACCGGTTTGGCAATTAGTTTGTCGTACTCGACCAGCGCGGCATCGATTTCTTCCAGCCTCAAGCCGATCGGCGCCTTCACACCCGCAATGGCGGCAAAGCGTTTGGCCGCGATCTTGTCGAAGGCGAGATGCGACGAAGCCGAACCGGACCCGGTGAATGGAATCCCGAGCATTTCGCACATGACCTGAAGTTCGCCATTCTCCGCCCTGCCCCCATGCAGGGCAAGCACCAGCAAGCGCTGCTCCGCTTTTGCCTGATCAAGCGCCCGTTCCAGTCCGATGCCGCGAGTGCCGGGTTTGAACGGGTCTTCGAATGGCCTCGCATGACGGCGAAGCGCCTGAGACTGAACCTCATGCACCGTGTCACTAACATCCCAGAACCACAGATCCGCCTCCGGCAGGGCCTCGTGCAGGGCCTGGGCGGAGGCCACCGACACCAGGCGCTCTGTGTTCGTGCCGCCGAAAAGAATGGTAATCCGCATTAGGTTCGCTCGATCCCAATCCGCTTGATTTCCCAGTTCAACTCAATTCCGCAATGCGCCTTTACCCTTGCGCGCACGGTTTCGCCCAGCGCTTCAATATCGTGGCCGGTCGCAGCACCGGTGTTGATGAGGAAGTTGCAATGCATCTCCGACACCTGCGCGCCGCCGACGCGCAAGCCCCGGCAGCCGGCGGCGTCGATCAGCTTCCACGCGCTGTGGCCTGGCGGATTCTTGAAGGTCGAGCCGCCGGTCTTTTCGCGAATGGGCTGAGCGGTTTCGCGGTGGTTTTGCACCTCGTTCATCCGCGCGCGTATCACCTCCGGCGTGGCCGTCAGCCCCCAAAAGCGCGCGGCCGTGAAGATGATCGAGGGATCGACGCCGCTGTTGCGATAGATGAACTTCATGCCGGTATTGTCGAAGACATGCTTCTTGCCGTCGCGGCCGACGCCGGTGGCTTCGACCAAGACATCCTTGGTCTCAGAACCATTGGCGCCGGCGTTCATGCGCAATGCGCCGCCGATGGTGCCGGGAATGCCGAACAAAAATTCCAGCCCGCTGAGATTGGCCGCGGCCGCCGTTTCGGCCACACGCTTGTCGAGCGCGGCGGCACCAGCGCTGACGATATCGCCGTCGGCGCTGCTCTCGCCGAAACCACGCGGACTGAGGCGGATGACCGCGCCCGGCAAGCCGCCATCACGCACGATCAGGTTGGAGCCGACGCCGACGACATAGACCGGCAGTTCGTTCGGCAAGCGCGCGAGGAAATACGCCAGATCATCCTGGTCTGACGGCGTGAACAGCACCTGCGCCGGGCCGCCGACCCGAAACCAGGTCAGTTCGGCCAGCGACTGGTTCGCCAGCAGCCGCCCGCGCAAGTTCGGCATCGCGGCTTTGAGATCGGGTGTGATGTCGGGAAAGGTCATGCGAACTCTCTCAATTCGTCATGGCCGGGCTTGTCCCGGCCATCCACGTCTTGCAGAATTTCAGCATGGCTGGTGGATACGTTTATATTCTGACCAATCGCCCGAACGCATGGAGGGTTCGCACGATTGTCGCTGCAAATCCGGATTGGGACGACCTCTATCCGACAATCACACAGTAAAGACGTGGATGGCCGGGCATAGGCGAGCGGAAGCGACGCCGTCCCTCGGACGGCTATGCCCGGCCATGACGACCCTAATTGCATCTCGGCTCTCACCCCAGCGCCTTCAATTGGTCCGGCAGCGCGTAGGCCCATTGCGTGATATTGCCGGCGCCGAGACAGACGACAAAATCGCCGCGGCCGGCGATGCCGTGCACCACGCCCGCCAGCGCACCGGACTCCGGCAGCGGAATCACTTCGCGATGGCCGTGCGCGCGCAGGCCAAGCACAAATTGGTCGCGGTCGATGCCTGGTATCGGCGCCTCGCCGGCCGGATAGACTTCGGCGACGACAACCGTGTCGGCGTCGTTGAAGCAGGTGCAGAATTCCTCGAACAGCGATTGCAGCCGCGTGAAGCGATGCGGCTGCACCACGGCGATGATCTTGCCGTTGGTGGACTCCCGCGCCGCTTTCAGCACCGCCGCGATCTCCACCGGATGATGGCCGTAGTCGTCAATAATCGTGACGCCGTTCCATTCGCCGGTTTTGGTGAAGCGCCGCCGCACGCCGCCGAAGCTTGCGAGCGCCTTTCGGATGGTCTCGTCCGCAAGTCCGAGTTCATGCGCCACCGCGATCGCGGCGGTGGCATTGAGCGCATTGTGCCGTCCCGGCATCGGCAACACCAGGTCGGCGATCTCGTGCGCGACATCAGTCTTGCGGTCGCGGAATTCGACCTTGAAGCTGGATCCGCCACCCAACGGAGTGAGATCGATCAGCCGCGCGTCGGCCTGCGGATTTTCGCCATAGGTGACGATGCGGCGATCCTCGATCTTGCCGACGATGCTCTGCACGACGGGATGGTCGATGCACATCACCGCAAAGCCGTAGAACGGCACGTTCTCGACGAAGTTGCGAAACGCCTCCTGCACCGCCTCGAAGGTCTTGAAATGGTCGAGATGTTCGGGATCGACATTGGTGACGATGGCGACATCGGCCGGTAGCTTCAGGAACGTGCCGTCGCTTTCGTCGGCTTCCACCACCATCCACTCGCCGGCGCCGAGCCGGGCGTTGGTGCCGTACGCATTGATGATGCCGCCATTGATCACGGTGGGATCGAGATCGCCGGCATCGAGCAGGGCAGCGACCATCGAGGTCGTGGTGGTCTTGCCATGGGTGCCGGCGATCGCGACGCAGCTTTTCAGCCGCATCAGTTCGGCCAGCATTTCGGCGCGGCGCACCACCGGGATGCGCTGGGCACGGGCCGCCATCAATTCCGGATTGTCGCGCTTGATCGCGGTCGACACCACAAGCACATCGGCCCCGGCGACGTTCTCGGCCTTGTGGCCGACGGTGATGGCGATGCCCTTGTCGCGCAGGCGGTTGACGTTGGCGCTCTCGGAAACATCCGAGCCTTGCACCGTGTAGCCGAGATTGCACAGCACCTCGGCGATGCCGCTCATGCCGATGCCGCCGATCCCGACGAAGTGGATGGGTCCGATCTCGCGCGGCAGTCTCATGGGTTTGTCTCTGTTTTCTCGTCATGCCCGGGCTTGTCCCGGGCATCCACGAATCTCCATCACTTCATGCAAGACGTGGATGGCCGGGACAAGCCCGGCCATGACGCCATAATACCGAAGATTCTTCGTTTTTGGCCTAAATTCCAGCCACTTTCATCACCAGATCGGCCAGCCGTTCGGCCGCATCCAGCCTGCCGACGGTGCGGGCGCCTTCGGCCATCGCGGTCAGCCGCGCAGGCTCGGCGGCGAGCGCGGAGATTTCCGCCGCCAGCCGGTCAGGGGTGAAATCCGCCTGCACAATGCGAAGCGCACCATTCGCCTGCGTCAGCACACCGGCATTGGCGAATTGATCCTGGTCGATCGCCCCGGGCAGCGGCACCAGGATCGAAGGCCGGCCGATGGCCCCGAGTTCCGCCACGGTGCCGGCGCCGGATCGCGAGACCACCAGATGGCTCGACGCCAGCCGCGCCGGCAGATCGCTGAAGAACGGCGCCAGTTCGGTATTGATCTTGAGCCGATCATAGACCGCGCGCACCCGCGCCATGTCTTCTTCGCGCACCTGCTGGGTAAGCACCAATCTGTTCCACAGCGCCGGTTCCAGACGCTGGATCGCGCCCGGCACGATATCGGCCATCACGCGCGCGCCCTGGCTGCCGCCAACCACCAGCAAGCGCAGCGGACCGGTCGGTTCGGGGGAAGCGAATTTCACCGCGGCTGCGGCAAGGATCGCCGGACGCATGGGCGTACCGACGGTGGTTGTTTTCACCGCAAGCTGTGGATCGCGATCGAGCACGCCGGGCAGCGAGGTCGCGATCGCGCTGACGCGGCGCGACAGGAAACGGTTGGCGCGGCCGAGCACCGCATTGGCCTCGTGGATGATACCGGGCACACCGAATAACCGCGCCGCCAGCAGTGGCGGCACGGTCGGATATCCGCCGAAGCCGACCACGGCCGCGGGCTTCAACCGCCGTATCAGGTTGAGCGACACCGCCGTGCCGGTGGCGAGCATCGCGCCGGTGTAGGCCAGTGACCATGGTGCGCGACCGCGCACGGTAGCGCTCGGCACTACGTCGATCGTGTCTTTGGAGAACAATCCGCTGTAGCGAAGCGCGCGGGAGTCGGTGGCGAGACGCACGCGCCAGCCACGCCGGATCAGTTCAACGCCAAGCGCCTCTGCCGGAAACAAATGGCCGCCGGTGCCGCCCGCGGCCAGCAGAATCAGAGGCGCAGTGGTCATTGGGGCAGTCTTTGCCAATTAATGAGCTGTCATTGCCGGAGCAATCGGGCGGCTACATGACGAAGTGATTGCTTCGTCACTTTGTTCTTACCATGACGAAAAGCGCGTCTTCGCCGCGAGGTCAAGCGTAGCTTGGTGCCGCATTGGCGTCGCTGATCGATTCCACTTCGGTGCGCGGCCGGTGCCGGGTCAGCGCCAGCATCATGCCGACGCCGTAGGCCAATGAGACGATCGACGAACCGCCATAGGAGATGAACGGCAGCGTCATGCCCTTGGCCGGGATCAACTGCAGATTGACCGACATGTTGATGGCGGCCTGCACGCCGAACAGGATCGCCAGGCCCGACGCCGCGAACCGCGCGAACATATCCTCCGTCGCATAGGCGCGCGACAAGGCGCGGATCACGACAAAGGCGAACAGAGCGAGCAGCGCGAGGCAAAGGATAATGCCGAATTCCTCCGCCGCCACCGCGAACACAAAATCAGTATGGCTGTCCGGCAGGCTGCGCTTGGCGATGCCTTCGCCCGGTCCAAGTCCGAACCAGCCGCCATTATAGAATGCCTCCATGGCGGTATCGACCTGAAACGTATCGCCCGACCCGGGATTCATGAAGCGCTTGATACGGCCTGCGACGTGCGGAACCAACAGATACGCGCCGAACAGCCCGGCGCTGGCGGCGCCCGCGAGCCCCAGCACCCAGATCATCCGCATGCCCGCGATGAAGAACAGGGCACCCCACACCAGCAGGATCAGCATGGTCTGGCCGAAGTCAGGTTCCATCACCAGCAGCGACACCAGCAGCATCAACAGTCCCAGCGCCATCGACGTCGCCGGCATTTCCGGCCGACGCGCCGATTCCGCGAACAGCCATGCCGCCAGCACCACGAACGCCGGCTTGGCGGATTCGGACGCCTGGATGTTGAGGCCGATCAGGGTGATCCAGCGCCGCGAGCCCTTGACCTCGGGGCCGAACAGCAGCGTCGCCACGATCAGCGCGATGCTGAGCGCGAACACGATCAGCGCCGAGCGGCGAATCTGCCGTGGTGACAGGAACGACACCGCGATCAGCACCATGAAGGACGGCAGCAGAAAAAATACGTGGCGGTTGAAGAAGTGAAACGGATCGAGCCCGATCCTTGTTGCCACCGGCGGGCTGGCCGCGAGCGACAGAATGATGCCGCCCAGCATCAGCGCGATAATCGCCGCCAGCAGCAGGCGGTCGACCGTCCACCACCACTCGCTGAGGGGGTTGCGTTGTTCACGAGAGAGCATGGGCGTTCCCAAGGGCGGAGGGCTTGCCCATTGGTCGCCCATGATGGTTTCCGAAGGGTTAACGAATTGGAAATGTTTTGAACGAGGTGGCGCGGTGGCTCCCGCCCGGGATTTTGCTCAGCCCGTTGCCACACCAACAGCCGTCATACCCGCGAAGGCGGGTATCCAGTACGCTGCGGCGTTGGCGATTTGAGCCGCAACTGCTCTGGAATACTGGATCGCCCGTTTTCGCGGGCGACGACAGCTGTGAATGGAGCGGTTGCCAGCGTTCGGGCGCTGGCGTCTTCACACCACCGGCTTGACGCCGGGCAGCGCCGTGACGAGGTCGTGGAACTTGGCGCCGCGGATTTCAAAATTGCGGTACTGGTCGAACGAGGCGCAGGCCGGCGACAGCAGCACCACGGGATCGGCCAGCCCCGAAGCTTCGGCATCGCGTGCGGAACTGGCTACCGCGACATCGAGCGTCTCGCTGATCTCGTAGGTCACCTTGCCCTCCAGCGTTGCGGCAAACTCCTTGGCGGCTTCCCCGATCAGATAGGCCTTTCGGATGCGCGGGAAATATTCGCTCAAGCCTGCGATGCCGCCGAGCTTCGGCTTGCCGCCGGCGATCCAGAAGATATCTGAAAACGACGACAGCGCATGCGCCGCCGCATCGGCGTTGGTACCCTTGGAGTCGTTGACGAACAGCACGTTGCCGCGGCGGCCGACCTGTTCCATGCGGTGCGCCAGACCAGGAAAGCTGCGCAGGCCCTTTTGCAAGACGTCGGCGCTGACGCCCAGCGCCAGCGCGCACGCCGACGCGCAGGCGGCATTCTGCGCGTTGTGCAGGCCGCGCAGCGAACCGATGCCGCCGATCCGCGCGATCTCGCTGCGCGCACCGCCGGATGCGCGCACAATGGTTTCACGCTCGACATAGATGCCGTCGGCAAGCGGATTTTTCACCGATATGCGGACGACGCGGCTGCCCGATTGTTCGATCCGGTCGGCGGAGTTCCGGCTCCATCCGTCATCGACGCCGACGATCGCGGTGCCCTGCGGCTGCACGCCGGCAACCAAACGCTCCTTCACGGCTGCATAATGCTTAAGCGTGCCGTGGCGATCGATGTGGTCTTCGCTGACGTTGAGCAGGATGCCGACGGTCGGATCGAGCGAAGGCGTCAGATCGATCTGGTATGACGACATCTCGATAACGTGGACACGCCCCATGCGCGGCGGCTCCAGCGACAGGATGGCAGTACCGATGTTGCCGCCCATCTGGGTGTCGTAACCGGCGACGCGCATCAGATGCGCGATCAGCGCCGTGGTGGTCGATTTGCCATTGGTGCCGGTGATGGCGACGAACGGCGCATCCGGTGCATGACGCCGCCGCTCGCGGCAGAACAGTTCGATATCGCCGATCACCTCGACGCCGGCCTGTTGCGCCGCCAGCACGGTCCAGTGCGGCGCCGGATGGGTGAGCGGCGCGCCCGGCGTCAGCACCAGCGCGGCGAAATTCGCCCACGAGACTTTACGCAGATCCGCGGTGATGAATCCCGCCTGCGTTGCCTCCGCGAGGCGATCGACGCCGTCGTCGCTGGCGATCACGTCCGCCCCGCCCGCCTTCAAGGCATGGCAGCTCGCCAGCCCCGATCCGCCAAGGCCGAACACCGCAACCGTCTTGCCGGCGAAGGACGTGATGGGAATCATGATTTGGCATCCGTCATTCCGGGGCGTGCCAACGGGTCGGCGCTCAGCGCCGCCCGATGACAGGCTCCGCACCAACCCGGAATCTCGAGATTCCGGATTGCCGCTTCGCGGCCTCCGGAATGACGACGGAGAGTATACAACATACTCACCGCAGCTTCAGGGTGGAGAGGCCGGCCAGCGCCAGCATCACCGAGATGATCCAGAACCGGATCACGATTTGCGGTTCGGTCCAGCCCTTCTGCTCAAAATGGTGATGGATCGGCGCCATCCGGAATACGCGCTTGCCGGTGAGCTTGAACGACACCACCTGCACGATCACCGAGACCGCCTCCAGCACGAACAGTCCGCCGATCACCGCGAGCACGATCTCGTGTTTGACCGCGACCGCGATCGAGCCGAGCATGCCGCCGAGCGCCAGCGATCCGGTGTCGCCCATGAAGATCGATGCCGGCGGCGCGTTGAACCACAGGAATCCCAATCCCGCCCCCAACACCGCGCCGCACAGCACCGCGAGTTCGCCGGTGCCGGCGACGTAGTTGATCTGCAGGTAATCCGAGAACACGGCGTTGCCGACGAGATATGCGATCATGCCGAAGCTTGCCGACGCGATCATCACGGGGACGATGGCAAGGCCATCGAGACCGTCGGTCAGGTTGACCGCATTGCCGGCGCCGACAATGATGAAGGCACCGAACATCACGAAGAACCAGCCGAAATTCAGCACCACGTCCTTGAAGAATGGAATCACCAGGGATGTCGAGAACGGGTCGCGTCCGAGCCGGGTCAGCGCGTAGCACGCCGCGAGCGCGATGATGGCCTCGATCGCAAGCCGGATGCGGCCGGCGAAGCCGCTATGGCTCTGCTTGGTCACCTTCAGATAATCGTCGTAGAAGCCGACGAAGCCGAAGCCCAGCGTCACCGCCAGCACGATCCAGACATAGGGATTGAGCGTATTGGCCCACAGCAGCGTCGAGACCACCAATCCGGAAAGGATCATCAGCCCGCCCATCGTCGGCGTGCCGATCTTGGTGACGAGATGCGATTGCGGGCCATCGCTGCGGATCGGCTGGCCCTTACCCTGGCGAAGCCTGAGGTGATCGATGATCCAGGGACCGAACAGGAAAACGAACAACGCTCCGGTCACCATCGCCCCGCCGGTGCGAAAGGTGATGTAGCGGAAGACATTCAGAAATCCGCGAAACATACCCAGACCGGGCACGGTATTGGAAAGTTCGATCAGCCAGTAAAACATTCAAACCGCCTCATACCGCGGCTTCGTCGTGCGCGGCCTTGCCGGGGAAGCGCTTTTCGAGCGCATTCACAATCGTCTTCATCTTCGAACCGAGCGATCCCTTGACCATGATCGCGTCGCCGGCACGAATCGCACCGACCAGTTGCGATTCGAGCGTATCGGCGCTGTCGGCATAGCCGCCCCGTTTGCCCGTGGAAAGAGCGTCCCACAGGTTGCGCATCAGCGGGCCACAACAATATACGAGATCGATGTGGTTGGCCTTGACGGCATCGACCAGCCCGCGATGCAGCACCGCGCTGGTTGGGCCGAGTTCGAGCATATCGCCGAGCACGGCGATGCGCCGGCCCTGCGGGCCGATCGCGGCGGCGCCCAGCACGTTCAATGCCGCCGCCATCGACGCCGGATTGGCGTTATAGCTCTCATCGATCAATGTCGCCTCGCCGCTAACGACCTCCAGCGCGCGCCGCGCACCGCGGCCCGCCGCCGGTTCGATCTGCGACAGCGACAGCGCCGCGAGAGCAAGATCGGCGCCCGCGAGCGACGCCGCAGCCAGCACCGCCAGCGAATTCATCGCCATGTGACGGCCGGGCATGCCAAGCTTGTAGGTCACGTCATACCCAAGAATATTGGCATGCACGGCTGAACGGTCGGCGTGCAGCGACACGTCGAGGAGACGCGCGTCGGACTGCTTGTCGGCACCGAATGAGACGATGCGGGAGATGCCAAGCTTGTTGGCGCTTTGCTGCAGTCGGTCGAATTGCGAATTGTCGCGGTTGAGCACCACCGCACCACCGGGCTCGAGTCCGTTAAAAATTTCCGCCTTGGCATCGGCAATCGCCTCGATGCCGGCAAAGAACTCCAGATGCACCGGCTCCACCGTGGTGATCACGGCCACCTGCGGCCGCACCATCTTCACCAGCGTCTCGATTTCGCCGGCGTGATTCATGCCGATTTCGAAGATCGCGAAACGCACCGACGCCGGACATCGCGCCAGCGACAGCGGCACGCCCCAGTGATTGTTGAACGACGCGGTCGAGGCGTGGGTCGATCCTTGCGCGTCCAACACCCGCCGCAGCGCCTCCTTGGTGGAGGTCTTGCCGACCGAGCCGGTGATCGCAATCACCTGCGCATGGAGCCGCGCGCGCGCGGCGTGAGCGAGAGCAACCAGACCGGCCAGCACGTCATCCACCACCAGCAGCGGCGCGTCGCTCGCGAACTTGTCGCGCTGCGCGGCCGCCACCACCGCCAACGCGGCACCGGCCTTCAACGCCGCGGCGACGAAATCATGCCCGTCGTGGACGTCACCCTTGATGGCGAAATAGGCTTCACCCGGCGCGATGGTGCGGCTGTCGATGGAAAGGCCCGATATCGCTTCCGGCAACGCGCCATTGCTCGAGGCGCGCATCGCCTCCGCCATCGCGATCGTGGTCCACAACGGCGCCGCGCTCATGCGCCCCTCGGTGCAAATGCGGCTGCAACCGCGTCGTGATCGCTGAACGGCAAGGTGCGGTTACCGACGATCTGTCCGGTCTCGTGGCCCTTGCCGGCGATCAGCAGCGCGTCGCCCGGCTCCAGGCCGGCAATCGCGGTCCGGATCGCCTCGGCACGATCGCCGATTTCCTTGGCCCCCTTGGCGGCACTCAGGATCGCGGATCGAATCAGGTCCGGATTTTCGTGGCGCGGGTTGTCGTCGGTGACGATGACGCGGTCGGCATATTCAGTCGCAATCGCGCCCATCAACGGGCGTTTGCCGGCATCGCGGTCGCCGCCGGCGCCGAACACCACAACGAGCTTGCGTTTGGCGTAAGGCCGCAGCGCCTGCAGCGCCTTCGCCAGCGCGTCGGGCTTGTGTGCATAATCGACAAAGATCGGCGCGCCGTTGCGCTCGGCGACCCGTTCCAGCCGGCCCTTCGCGCCTTCGAGAAGTTCGAGCGTGGCGAAAACCGCCTTGGGCTCGCTGCCGGTACCGATCGCGAGTCCGGCGGCGACCAGCGCATTCTCGATCTGGAATTCGCCGACCAGCGGCAGCCGCACCGCATGCCGGCGCCCGCGATGTTCAAGGGTGAGTTCCTGTGCGAAGCCGTCGATGTCAGCCTCGATCAGACGAATGCTCTCGCCCGCACCGTCGGCCTTGCGGCCGACCGCAACGATCCGCAAGTTTCGCGCACGCGCAGCATCGATCACGGCCTGCGAACAATCATGATCGGCCGAGATCACCGCAGCGCCATCCGCCACGACCAGATCGCGGAACAGCCGCAGCTTGGCGGCAAGATAATGCGCGACGTCAGGATGGTAATCCATGTGGTCGCGCGTGAGATTGGTGAATCCGCCGGCCGCTATGCGCACGCCGTCCAGCCGAAACTGATCGAGCCCATGCGATGAGGCCTCGAACGCCAGATGCGTGACGCCCTCGCCGGCAATTTCATCGAGCTGCCGATGCAGCGCAACCGGATCCGGCGTCGTCAGTGACCCGTAGATGGTGCGCTTCGGCGACACCAGCCCGATGGTGCCGATGCTGGCCGATTCGTGACCGAGCCGCTGCCAGATCTGCCGCGTAAAGGCGGCGACGGAGGTCTTGCCGCTGGTTCCGGTGACGGCCGCGATGGTCGCAGGCTGCCGCGGAAAGAAGTTCGCCGCGGCGAGCGCCAGCGCGCGGCGCGGATTGGGCGTCATGACGAACGGCACGCCGCGATGGCCTGGCGGTGGATGATCGGTCGCGATCGCCACCGCACCCGATGCAATCGCAGAATCAATGAAGCGCGCGCCATCGGTCTTGCTGCCGGCGAGCGCGAAGAACAAATCGCCCGGCTTTACCGCGCGGCTGTCCACGGCAAGCCCGGTGACCTCGGTCGCATCCGTGACCTCGGTCGCACCCGTGACCTCGGTCGCACCCGCGACCACGGCCGCTTCCGCCTGCGGGTCGATCGTGGCGTCGTCGCTGAACAGGTCGCGAAGTCTCATTGTCTTCCAGTCCGGCCGGCGCGGCGAGTGCTACGCCTTACTGGGTTCCCCTCGATGCCGCAAGAATAAGGCGGTCGGACGGCGGCAGATCGAAGCGCGGCTCGATTCCCAGCAGTGGTGCAATGCGGGCAATCACCTTGCCGCCGGTCGGCACCGCATTCCACCCCGAAGTAATAAAGCCCTTGGTTTCAGGCAGCGCCTTCGGCTCGTCCAGCATCACCAGCACCTGGAACTGAGGATTGTCGGCCGGAACAATCGCGGTAAACGAGTTCAGCACCTGTTTCTTGGAATACCGCCCATTGACGACCTTTTCCGAGGTGCCGGTTTTGCCGCCGATGTAATAGCCCTTCACGTCGGCCTGTTTGGCAGTTCCAATCTCGGCGTTGAGCCGCATCAGATAGCGCATCTTCTCGGAGGTTTCGGGCTTGATCACTCGCTTCGCCATCGCTTTGGCTTCCTCCTCGGAGCGTTTGAGGAAGGTGGGCGGGATCAGGTAGCCGCCATTCATGACCGCGTTGATGCCCATCACCGCCTGCAGCGGCGCCACGGCTATCCCGTGACCGAAGGCAATGGTGATGGTGTTGAGTTCGCTCCAGCGCTTGGGCATGATCGGCGAAGCGCTCTCCGGCAGTTCGGTGCGCAGCCGGTCGAGCTGACCGAGTTTCTTCAGGAAAGCCTTGTGCGCTTCGACGCCCTGTGCCAGCGCGATGCGCGCCGCGCCCACATTCGAGGAAAATGTGAATACTTCCGACAGCGAGATGGCGCGGCCCAGGGAATGGGTGTCGTGAATGGCGAATTTGCCATAATGCAGCGCGCCGCGGGCATCGTACATCGTGTTGAGCGTGGCCTTGCCGGAATCCAGCGCCATCGCCAGCGTCAGCGCCTTGAAGGTCGAGCCCATCTCGTAGACGCCCGTGGTCAGCCGGTTGATGCGATCGGGATCGTGGGCCTCGCGCGGATTATTGGGGTCGAAGTCGGGCAGCGACACCATCGCCACGATCTCGCCGGTCTTGACGTTGGAGACGAGGCCGGAAGCCGCCTTGGCCTTGTACTTGTCCTTTGCCTTGAGCAGCTCGTCGCGCAGCGCGTGCTCGACGCGCAGGTCGATCGACAATTCCACCGGCCGTTGCAGACGATCGGTGGCAAAGCCGGCGCGATGCAGATCGGCGAGGCCGTTGCTGTCGAGCCATTTCTCCATCCCGGCGATACCCTGGTTGTCGATATTGACCAGACCGATCAGATGCGCGACTTCGGCGCCGGTGGGGTAAACGCGCTTGTTCTCGCGCAGGAAGCCGATGCCGGGCACGCCGAGGCGATGGATTTCCTGTTGCTGCAGCGGCGTGATTTCGCGTTTCAACCAGACAAAGCCCTTCTTCGACGACAACCGGTCGCGCACTTCGCTGGTGTCGAGATCCGGCAATGTCGCGGTCAGAAGCTCGATCGCTTCGTCCTTGTCGATGATCCGGCGCGGCTCGCCGAACAGGCTGGGCGCCTTGACGTCGGTGGCAAGCACCTCGCCATTGCGGTCGACGATATCCGGCCGCGCGGTCGCGATGGCGTCCTGCGCCGCCGCGCGGCGCGCGCTATGGCTGTCGCCGACTGCAGCGAACATGATCAGCCGTCCGCCGATCACCGCATAGATCGCCGCGAACGCCAGCATGGCAAATCCGACGCGGGCGCGTGCTTTCGCCGATCGGTCGACGTTGCGCCCGTACAGCAGGCTGCGGATCAGCCGCTGCCGCCAAGGTTCCAGGGGCCTGACGGTGGCCCGCAGCCGACCGGTCATCGCCGATCCTCCGGCGCCGGCACCGAACCCGTCACGGCAACGGAATCGATGGTCTGGATCATCGCGCCGATCGGATCGGGGTCGCCCGGCTTGACAAAGCTCGGCGGCCGCTCTGGCAGGTTCTTCAATGAATCGTACTGGGTGGCGACAAGGGGCTTCAGCGCCAAATGGCGGTCGGCGAGACCCTGCAGCCGCAGCGGCGCGTCCAGCTTGGCCCATTCCGCGCGCAATGCGGCGATGGCGTCGCGCTGCTCGCGAATTTCCGCATGCAACCGCAGCACGCGCTCGGTGCGCGCCGTGGATTCCATCTTGATCCGATAGACATAGGCCGCGGCGAACACCAGGACGCCGATCACGAGGAGATGGAGGATCCGCATGGTCAGCCTCCCCTCATCACGTCGTCAAGCGACGGCCATGCCGGCAACGCGGCGGCAATGTGCGCAGGCGCAGCGGTACGCTCGGCCGCGCGCAGCTTCGCCGAGCGCGCGCGCGGATTGGCGGAAATCTCGGCGTCATCAGGGGTAACCGGGCGCTTGGTCAAGATGTGAAAGCTTGGCGCAGCCTGCGCGACTTCCGGTAGATGCCGCGATCCGCCGCCGGCCTTGGCGCGCTCACCTAAGAAATTCTTCACGATGCGGTCTTCCAGCGAATGAAACGACACCACCGCCAGCCGGCCGCCCGGTTTCAGCACGCGCTCCGCCGCCGACAGCGCCAGATGCAGTTCGTCGAGTTCCTCGTTGACGAAAATCCGCAAGGCCTGAAACGTCCGGGTCGCCGGGTGAATTTCACCCGGCTTGGACCGCACCACCCTGGAGACGATGTCGGCCAGCGCCCGCGTGGTCGCGATCGGCGCTTCCTTGCGCGCGGCAACAATGGCGCGGGCAACCCCGCGGGAATGCCGCTCTTCGCCGAAAATGTAGATGATATTGGCGAGATCGGCCTCCGAAGCCCTCGCAATCACGTCCGCCGCGGTGGGGCCGTCATGGCCCATCCGCATGTCGAGCGGGCCGCCGAGGCGAAACGAGAAGCCGCGCTCGGCCTCGTCGAGCTGCATCGAGGACACCCCGACATCCATCACGACGCCGTCGACCGTTTCAATTCCCTGAGCGGCGCAAATCCCGGCGAGATTCGAAAATTTGTCCTCGACCAGGGTGAGCCGGCCGTCCGATCGATCGACGAGATCGAATCCGCCCGTAATGGCCGATCGGTCGCGGTCGATGCCAATGATTCGGGTTCCGGCGGTGTCGAGGATCGCCCGGCTGTAACCTCCGGCCCCAAAGGTGGCATCGACATAAATGCCGCCGTTGCGGGGACTGAGCATCTCCACCGCCTGGCGGCCAAGGACAGGAATATGGCGGACGGCGGACGGAGTCATGCGCCGGCTCCGGAAGCGGTCCGGCAGAGGAGATGGAAATTGGACGCGAACGAGCCCATTGCGCCTCAAATGTCTCCGCTTCGCCGGGCTTTTCGTCTCGAAAAGCCCGTACAAGGCACGATTTCCGGTACCTCGCGGTCCATATCGCAAGCCCTGAGTTCCACATGGAATTTGCTGGGCTGCCATGGGATTTCGAGCGTCAATAGGTTCGCGGCCGTCCCCCAAACCGGTTCGGCTCTTCACCACTTAGTAACGGCAGTTAGCGTTAAGAAAGCGTTGATGCGCCCGATACAAAAGCCGCGCTGGAAGGTGGGCCCGGGTTCCCGGCCGAAAGCCGGACTGGCCTGCCCCGGTGCCAAACTTTCCCAGCTTGTCCCAACGGGTCGGGACGACCTCGATAGCTGGCATCAAATATACTCGCATCAAATAAAAATGTGCGATTCGTCCGCATCGATGATGCGTGCCGCACACACCCGGCCAAAATGCGAAGCGGCGACTGGCGCTCCATTGCGCGGATCACGCGGTGAGGAAATAGTGAGGAAGATTCGTCCCCCAAAAAATGTGCCGTTCTCCTGCCCGGTTTGAGCTATCGTATGCCGCCAGGTTCGTCCGCATCTGATAGTTTTGATTCGAAGCGTCAACGTGCCCTCCCGATCGCAAGGGCCAACGCGAACATGAAGACTTTCACTCCCGATTCATCGATCGCTTCCGACGTCATCGCGTCGGCGAATTATGGCGACCGCAACATGGACCGTTTGCCCGACATGATCGTGCTGCACTACACCGGCATGCCGGACGTGGAAGGCGCGATCGCGAAGCTGTGCACGGCCGGCACCGATGTTTCGGCGCATTATATCGTGCTGGAAGACGGCCGCATCATTCAGTGCGTCCCGGAAGCCAAACGCGCCTGGCATGCCGGCGTGGCATTCTGGGGCGGCGAGGAAGACATCAATTCCTGTTCGATCGGCGTCGAGATCGTCAACAAGGGCCATGACTGGGGCTATCCGGAATTTCCGCTGCGCCAGGTCGCCGCCGTGATCGCGCTGTGCCGTGGCATCATGCTTCGCCGCAAGGTGCCGTCCCATCGCGTGCTCGCGCATTCGGATGTCGCTCCGTTCCGCAAGAAAGACCCCGGCGAGAAATTTCCGTGGCATTCGCTGGCCAATTCAGGCGTCGGCCATTGGGTGCAGCCGGCGCCGATCGTGCGCGGCGAAACGCTGAGGCTCGGCAGCGCCGGCAACGACGTTCGCGACCTGCAGCAGGCGCTGGCCAGATATGGCTACGGCGTCCCGGTCAACGGAAAATACGACACCGCGACCTTGGAAGTGGTCACGGCCTTCCAGCGCCATTTTCGGCCCGGCCGCGTCGACGGCATCGTCGATCATTCGACGTTGACCACGTTGCGGTCGCTGCTGGTCAGCCTCCCGACCGACGCCGGCGCCGTCGCCGCGCGGTAGGCTTCAGGCTTCCGTCGCCCGATCCAGCTCCGCCAATCGCCGCGCGTAAAGCCGCCGCAGCGGCTCCAGTTGCGTCGCTGACGTCGCCGCGAGATAGGCGTCGCGTGCCGCATCGCGCCGGCCGAGCCGGCGCAACAGATCGGCGCGCACCGCCGGCATCAACTCGTAGCCCTTGAGACTTCCGCGGGCTTCCAGCGCATCGATCAGATCCAGCGCCCGCGCCGGCCCATCGACCATCGACACCACAGCGGCGTGATTGAGCTCGATCACGGGCGACGGACTGATCCGCAACAGCACTTCATAGAGGCCGGCGATTTGCGGCCAGTCGGTATCGTTATAGTTCGGTGCCCGCGCATGCAGTGCTGCGATCGCAGCTTGCACCGCGTAGGATTGCGGCCGGCCCGGCAACCGCAAGGCCTCTTCCACCAGCATCAAACCTTCCGCAATCTGGTAGCGGTCCCACAGTGTGCGATCCTGCTCTTCCAGGAGCACGATGTCGCCACCTGCGGTCTCGCGCCCGGCGCGGCGCGCATCGTGCAGCAGCATCAAGGCCAGCAATCCCTTGATCTCGCCCCGTCGCGGCATCAGGGCGTCGAGCAGACGACATAGTCGGATGGCTTCGCGCGTGAGACTGGGGCGCATCAGGTCTTCGCCCGATGTTGCGGCATAGCCTTCGGTGAAGACGAGATAGATCACCGCGAGCACCCCGCGCAGCCGCGGCTCGAGCGCGTCGCGGTCCGGGACCTCGTAGGGAATTCCCGCAAGGCGGATTTTCTGCTTGGCGCGGACGAGGCGCTGCGCCATGGCGTCCTCGCTTGCCAGAAAGGCGCGCGCGACCTGCAAAGTGGACAGCCCGCAGACGGTGCGCAGCGTCAGCGCGACCTGAACCTCCATGGAAAATGCCGGATGGCAGCAAATGAAGATCAGCCGCAGCATGTCGTCGTCGAGCGCCATCATGTCGGCGGCTTGGTCGGAGGCTGTGGCGTTGAGCAGCAACTCGTGCGCCAGTTCGGCCTGCTTGCCGCGAAACGTGACCTGACGGCGAACCCGGTCGATCGCCTTGTTGCGCCCGACATTGACCAGCCACGCCCGCGGATTGGACGGCGGATCGGCGGCGGGCCAGCGTTCCAGTGCTGTCGCAAATGCGTCCTGCAGCGCGTCTTCGGCGAGATCGAAATCGCCGACCAGGCGGATCAGCGTTGCCAGCGCCCGACCCGCCTCGTCCCGGAATATTTTTTCGATTTCGATCGGTGTCATCCGGCCTCCGTCATTCCGGGGCGTCCGAAGGACGAACCCGGAATCTCGAGATTCCGGGTTCATCGCGATCGCGATGCCCCGGAATGACTGCAATAGCCGTCAATTATAGACCATGATCGGCCTGACCTCGATCGAACCCGTCTTGGCGCCGGGAATGCGCGCGGCAATGGCGACCGCGGCATCGAGATCTTTGGCCTCGACCAGATAGTAGCCGGTGAGTTGCTCGCGCGTCTCAGCGAACGGACCATCGGTCGTCAAGGTCTTGCCCTCGCGAACGCGCACGGTGGTCGCGGTCGTTGTCGGCTGCAGCGCGTCGCCGGCTTTGAAATTGCCGCTCTGGATGATGGACTGGGTAAAGGCACCGTATTCCTCCATCATTTTCTTGCCGGTTGCCGCGTCGATTTTGCCGTACTCGGCTTCGCTCTGATAGATCATCAACAAATACTGCATCTTACTAACTCCTGTTTGACCGGCGCCATTCGCCGACATCCAGTCGAACGGGCCCGTCGCAAAACGACATCTTCAGGATAATTTATTTTGACCGATGCCGTGGACGCAATCGAGGCGAACCGCCTTATTGCCGGAGCCTAATCGCCTTGACCCGGATTCGCCGAGAAATGTTCCTGCAGCTTGTTGGGGACGCCGTCGAAACTCTTGGCGTCAGCGGGCGCTTCCCGCTTGATCGTGATGTTTGGCCAAACTGAAGCGTATTCAGCATTCAGCTTGAGCCAGCTTTCAAGACCCGGCTGGGTGTCAGGCGAGATGGCTTCGGCCGGGCATTCCGGCTCGCACACACCGCAATCGATGCACTCATCGGGATGAATGACGAGCATGTTGTCGCCCTCGTAGAAGCAGTCGACCGGGCAAACCTCTACGCAATCCATATACTTGCATTTGATGCAATTTTCCGTGACGACGAAGGTCATGGCGTTGCCTCCGGTGGCCACGGGCGGTCCGGTCGATAGAACAAGGCAAGCTTCAGACTCTCGGCGATGCGCGCGGTCTTGGCACGAAATTCCTCGCTGACGCCATCATCAAATAACTCGCCGCAGGTTTCATTGAAAAGCGCCAGCCAGCGTTCAAACAGATGCGGCTGGATACCCGGGATGACGAGGTGCTTGACGACAGGATTGCCCTTGTAACGTCCAGTGGTGAGCATCACCGACGACCAGAACGCATACATTCTGGTCAAATGCGGTTCCCAGTCACCCGGAATGGCGCGCAAGAAAATAGGCGCAAGTTCGGCATCGAGCCGAACCTTGTCATAAAACGCATCGACGAGCTGGCGAATGCCGTCTTCGGAAACATGACCGAGCTTCGCCGCCGAAGAGATCATATCGCAAGCACCACCACGATAACGCCGAGCACGGTCCAGAACAGGGAGTTGATCAGCATGCGGAACAGATCCTGGTGGTTGGAGAGGCCCAGGGCGCTGCAGGCGAGATTTCCGGGCAGCAGGAATGGCCTTGCCACGGCGTCACTCATCGAAATGGTGCTCTTCATCGGAGTCTCCTTGAAGATGTAATACCCCCTTATATATCCGCACTTGCCGTAAAGCAATATTCATAATACTTCTTTTAGAGGCAGCATTCCCGGGGGAGAAAGCACGTGCGTCTAACTGTCTATACCGACTACGCACTACGTCTGCTGATGTACCTTGCACTCAAGGAGGATCAGCTCGCAACGATCGCGGAGATCGCCAAAAGCTTTGCAATTTCCAGGAACCACTTGATGAAAGTGGCGTATCAATTGGGCGTTGCGGGCTATGTTGAAACCGTACGTGGCAGGGGTGGCGGCTTGCGCCTTGCAAAGCCGGCCGCAACGATCGGGCTCGGCGACGTGGTCCGCTGCACCGAGCCGGACATGGCGATCGCGTCGTGCTTCAAGCCGCTCGACGCTCCTTGTGCCATCCGCCCCTGCTGTGTGCTGAAGCGCGCGCTGGAGAAGGCGCACCACGCCTTCGTTGACGTTCTCGATGGCTACACCCTGGGCGATCTGGTCCAGCCGCGCGGGCGGCTCGTCAACCTGTTAGGCATTTCGCAAGGCGCAAGGCTCTGATGTAGTTGGCGGTAGCGGCCTTGTTGGTCTTGATGGCGCGATTGGGTCCGGTGCAATGCCGTTATCGGCTTGACGCGGCGGCCTGGAGCCCCCATGCCTAGCGTGTCAGTCGGCCGGACGGCCGCTCCTGCTACGGCCGAAAGGCTGCGGGAGAGGAAAGTCCGGGCTCCATCGACATACGGTGCCGGATAACGTCCGGCGGGGGCGACCCCAGGGACAGTGCCACAGAGAACGAACCGCTCGCCATGGCAGCGCAAGCTGCGGCGGCGAGTAAGGGTGAAAAGGTGCGGTAAGAGCGCACCGCGGGTCCGGCAACGGAAACGGCATGGCAAACCACACCGGGAGCAAAACCGAATAGGGACGGCAACGCGGGAATGTTCGCGCAAGCGATAACACCGCAGGGCGATGTCAGGCTCGCCGTCCGGGTAGGTTGCTCGAGGCAACGTGCGAACGTTGTCCCAGAGGAATGGCCGTCACGTATCGTCTGCGCAAGCAGGCGGTGCCCTACAAAACCCGGCTTACAGGCTGGCTGATATTCTAAGAATGAGGGGTTCGGCGCGACACGCCGGACCCCTCGCCAATTTTACGGCCGCTCCGCGACGATCTTCTCCAGCAATGCCATCAGCGCCTCCGGCGCGGTGACGTTCGGCGAATGGCTGGCGTCGAGTTCGTGGTAACGCCAGCCGCCCTCGCTTTTGGCGCGCTCGGCGAACGGCCCGAAGGTATCTGCGGGCGTGGCACGGGTGGCGTAGATATAGCTGCGAGGCAGCGTCAGCTCGCCGCCACGCAACTTGAGCGGCATCTCAAAACACTTGATCGGCTGGAACACGCGGCGCTCGGTCAGCCATTCCAGATCCGCTTGCGACGTATCGGGCGGCGTCGGATTGGGCGGCACCCGCCAGCCGTCGCCGGATTTCGCGAGCTCCAGCATCGGCTGCCGCGCCGGCTGGTTCAGATCCAACAAAGACTGTCCGTCCTTCGGAACAAACGCGTCGAGGTAGATCAACTGGACGACGCGGTCCCTTGCGCGGTCGGCTACCCCGGTTGCGACCATGCCGCCATAGCTGTGGCCGACCAGCACAATGTCGCGCAGGTCTTCATATTTGATGACGTTCAGGATGTCGTGAATGTGGGTCTCGAGATCGATCGACGGGTTAGCCAGATGCTCCCGCTCGCCAAGCCCGGTGTAGGTCGGCGTCACCAGCCGATGCCCGGCGGCGTTCATCAGCGCGTGCAGCTTCTTCCACGCCCATCCTGCCGACCATGCGCCGTGGCAGACGAGAAAGGTTGCTCCCATGATGTTTTCCTCATGCGATCGCGGCTGGATCGCTATAAGGCACATAACCAATCCTTCGCCAACTCTGTAGCAATCAATTCAAGGATGGAAACCTGGAGCGATGAGCACGGTCGCGTTCATGCTGCTTTTTCTCGGCGCGCTGGCCAGCGGCTTCGTCGCCGGCCTCGCCGGCTTCGGAACCGCGCTCATGGCGCTGGGGATCTGGCTCTATGTGTTGCCGCCTTCGATCGCGGTGCCGCTGGTCCTCATCTGTTCGGTCGTCGCGCAAACTTCAACGCTGCCGTCGCTTTGGCGGTCCTTCGACCTCAGGCTGGTTTGGCCGTTCCTGATCGGCGGCCTTGCGGGCGTGCCGTTGGGCACCATGCTGGTCGCGCATGCCGATCCCGGCATCTTCAAATTGAGCGTCGGTATACTTCTGCTGGTGTTTCCGCCTGCGCTTTATTTCAACAAGCCGATGGCGTTAAGCTTTGGCGGCCGTGTGGCGGATGCGGCAATCGGATTTGCCGGCGGAATCCTTGGCGGCCTGGCCGGTTTGTCCGGCGTGCTTCCAACGCTGTGGGCCAGCGTGCGGGGCTGGGGCAAGGATGAGCGGCGCGGGGTTTTTCAGATCTTCAACTGGACCGTACTGGCAGCCGCTTTGTGCCTGCAGGCGGGAACCGGCCTCATCGGCATTGAAGTGGTTTGGCTCGCATTGCTGGTCATGCCGATAACGATATTCGGCGCCTGGCTCGGTGGGCGAGCCTATCGGGTGCTGAGCGACGGAAATTTCCGCGACGTCGTGCTTGGCCTGCTGTTTCTATCCGGGATCGGTCTGGTCTGGAGCAGTCTCGGGTTGCGGTAGCCTTGCGTGGCCGCCATGCGGAGCGCGCAAACGCTGTACGCGGGCGAGCGAACCGGCTACGTCAGGCATCATGCCCTCCACCCCATTTTCTCGCGAACATCTCGGTCTGTTGCTGGGTTTTATCGGCATGGCGATCTTCGGCGGCACGCTGCCGGCGACGCGCCTTGCGGTCTCGGGATTCGATCCGCTTGCCCTCACGGCGTTGCGCACCGCGATCGCCGGGCTGTGCGCGCTCGTCTTGCTGCTGGTGTTGCGACGGCCGCTGCCGCCGCGCAGGCTTTGGTTCCAGCTCGTGATCGCCATGCTGTGCGTGAGCATTCTGTTTCCGTTGCTGATGGCGCTCGCGGTGCAGACGGTCGATGCCTCGCATGGCGGTGTGGTGATGGGGATTCTTCCCATCGTCACCGCGCTGGTTGCCGTCGCCATTACCCACGAGCGGCCGAAACCGCTGTTCTGGATCGCATCCGCAGCCGGCGCGTCGCTGGTGATCGCGTTCGCCCTGCGCCAGGGCGGCGGCACGCTCTCGGCCGGAGACCTCCTGCTGTTCGCCGCGGTCGGCGTCGCGGCGATCGGTTATACCTTCTCCGGACGGCTCACCGCCGGGATGCCGGGATGGGAAGTCATCAGCTGGGTACTGGTGTTGGGCTTGCCGATCTCGCTGCCCGCCGCCGCCCTGACCATGCCGGCGGATCTGACACAGATCGCCTTGAAGCCGTGGCTTGCGCTGCTCTATGTCGCCGTGTTCGCGCAATGGATCGGGTTCTTCGCGTGGAATGCCGGCATGGCGATGGGCGGTATCGCACGCGTGTCGCAGGTGCAACTGCTGCAGCCCTTCATTACGTTCGCACTGGCGGCGTTCTTCAACGATGAGACAATCACGCCGCAAATCCTACTGTTCGCTGCTGCCGTCGTCGCCACCGTCGCGATCGGTACGCGCACGCGGGCTCGGCAAACGCCGGTTGTTCAGGGTTCACCTTAACCACCCTTGACCAACCCTAGAGCATGATCCGGAAAAGTGGGTACCGGTTTTCCGAAAAGATCATGCTCAAACAAAAAGATAGAGCGGGATGACGATTCGAAGAAAAGTCATCCCGCTCTGGGCGACTGCGTCAGTTCGCCAACGGACTGGAAAATGCGGCGGCGAGCTTGACAAGATCGGCCTGGCGGCTGGAGCCTGTCTTGGAAAATACGCGGTGCAAATGGGTCTTGATGGTGGTTTCGGCGACGCCCAAAGCCAGCGCCGTTTCCGGAACGCCGCCAACCTCGACGATGGCCAGCATCACCCGCAATTCGGCCGGCGTCAGTTCAAACGCTCGCGCAATGAGTTCGCCGCAAGGGCTGTCCAGCGCCACCTTCCGGACGAACAGGGCGGCGACGGCCCGGTAGGTCATGCCGATGCGGGTCCGCGCCGCCGATGTCAGCGGCAACATGTGCATGACGTAACGCTCGCCGTCATGCGTGGTCAGAGTCAAGGCTGTGCCCTTGGCATCCAGCGCGTTGCGGTGATCGGCGAGGACTTCGCGTAAGCTCCGGTTGGATTTCACGTCGCGAGCGACCAGTTGCCCGCCGATCGAAGCCAGAACATCGTCTGCACTCAGCATGTCGTGGCCGGCCGCATTGGCATGGACCAATCGGCAATCGGCGTCGACGAGGAATATTCCGGCACTGAGACCATCCATCGTAGCGGCAAATGTCGCGGCTTCGGATTGTCTGGAATCGATCGTCCTGTTGATGAGCAACGCCCGGTGGACATGCGGCGCGATGAGCGCAATCCGCCGCCGCATTTCATTGTCGAGCATGTCCGCGCGGGGAAGCACCGTAAGGAGAACCGCAGAATTCGAACTTGGTTTTTCGAGCACGACGTTGGCAACGTCGACACAGCCTTGGGGTCGCAGCCATTCCTGATAGAAGGGCCCCAGGCGGTACTCGTCATAGGGCAAGAGATCCGGAATGCTCACGACTTGCCCGAAGGGTGGCAAAGTCGTGAGGGGATCGAATCTGGAGTAGGTTTCCGAATAAAGCTGGATGTAGTGAGGATCGACGCCGCAGTAATAATGCGTACGCCCAGATTGGCTCATCGTATCCTTCGAGATGAGTCCGCAAGCCTGGCCGCCGATAAAATCGTTGATGCTGACGACGACATTATTCCACAATGCGGGCTCGAGCGCCGCATCATAGATTTCCTCAATAAGATCAGGAAGTTTCTGGGTTCCGTGCATCGGGTTGATCAATCGCCTAGCCGACCGAGTATCGTTACGACGAGCGACCCGTATCCTCCGATCGGAGGATACGATTACCGGCCCGTCCTGTACATTGGTCAGCGGACAGCCCTCAAGGTTCATTTCGGTACGTCAAGTAATTGACGTAGTTCGACAATGATCGTCATTCCGGGGCCACAGATGCGAACCGGAATGACTTGCCGCCCTCACCCCGCCGCCGAAGCGCGACCAAATTCCGTCGCCTGGCGTTCGAACAGCCCGCGATAGATTCCTCCCGTCCGGGTGGCGAGCGCGGCATGGGTGCCCTGCTCGACGATCTCGCCGCGGTCGAACACCAGAATCCGGTCGAGGCTGCGCACCGTCGACAGCCGGTGCGCGATCACGATCGAGGTTCGTCCCTTCATCAGCCGCTCCATCGCCTGCTGGATCAAGGCCTCCGATTCGGAATCGAGGCTCGATGTCGCCTCGTCGAGGATCAAAACCGGCGCGTCGGCGAGAAACGCGCGCGCCAGCGCGACGCGCTGCCGCTCGCCGCCCGACAGCTTGACGCCGCGTTCGCCGACCAGCGTGCCGTAGCCCTTCGGCAGCCGCAGGATGAACTCATGCGCATTGGCAAGACGCGCGGCCTGCTCGATCGCCGCCATGCTGGCGCCCGGCCGGCCATAGGCGATGTTCTCGGCCAGCGACCGGTGAAACAGGATCGGATCCTGCTGCACGATCGCGATCTGGCTGCGCAGCGAATGCTGCGTCGCGTGAGCGATATCCTGACCGTCGATCAGGATCCGTCCGCCGCTGACGTCGTAAAGCCGCTGCACCAGCTTGACAAAGGTGGTCTTGCCGGAGCCGGAGCGGCCGACGAGCCCGACGCGTTCGCCGGCGCGGATGTCCACCGACAGCCCGTCATACAGCGCAATGCGATGACCGCCGTAAAGGAATGTCACATCCTCGAACACGATGCGTCCGCCGTGGACGCTGATCGGCAGCGCGTCAGCGGCGTCGGCAATGCCGATCGCCTCATCATGGATCGCAACAAGTTCCTCCATGTCGTTCACCGAACGCTGCAGGTTGTTGATGTGCATGCCGACATCACGCAAATAGGCGTGGATGATGTAATAACTGGTCAGCACATAGGTGACGTCGCCCGGCGAGGCATGGCCTGCCATCCACAGCAGCAGCGCGCCGCCGACCACGGAGGCGCGGACGAACAGCAGCACGGTGAGCTGCGCCGTAGAGGTGTAATTATATCGCAGCCAGGTCCGGCGCACACGGGAGCGCCACCGGCTGATGACGCGCGCCAGCCGCGCATCCTCGCGCGCTTCGGCGCCGAACGATTTCACCACGGCGTTGCAGGTCAAGGCATCGGCCAGCGTGCCGCCGACCTTGGTGTCCCAGGCATTGGAGATGCGCGCCGCCGGCGCGATATAGCGCGTCGAGAACACCACCGTCATCGACACATAGACCAGCGAACCAACCGCGATGACGAGGCCTAGCGACGGCCAATGCAATCCGAGCAGGATCATCGAGCCCAGCAACACCGCCAGCGACGGCAATAGCGCCATCAAAATGGTGTCGTTGAGCAGATCGAGCGCCCACATGCCGCGGGTGATCTTGCGCACGGTCGAGCCGGCAAAGCTGTTGGCGTGCCAGTCGGTCGAGAAGCGCTGCACGCGCATGAAGGCGTCGCGCGACACGTCGGACATGATCCGCAGCGTGAACGGCACGATCGCCTGCAGTCCGACCAGACGAAGCGTCATCGAGACCAGGCCCAGCGCCACGATGGCGCCAAAGGCCGTGAACGCCGCGCGGCGCGCGGCCGGATCGGATGCGCCCACGGTCACCGCGTCGACCAGATGTCCCGAAAACAGCGGCATGAACAGGTCGGCGACGGTCGCACCGAGCAAACCGCCGGCGACGGTCGCAGCACCCACCGGCGCATTGAGCCAGTGGCGAAACACGAACGGGATCACCACGCGTATCGCGGCGGGGCGCTTGTTGACAAAAGCGGACATGGCGTCATCCGGCTGCGCTGGCGCGCGGACCGGCTCCGTTGGTTGGCGAGCGACGGCATGGCCGAACGCAAGCGTCGTTGAAAATGGCAGCGACTATTGGGAAGTTATTGAAGATCGGGACGTCAGGCCCGATCGATGCTGGCGGAAACGGCCCTCAAAGGGCCAGACAGGCGTCCAGCATGGGCTTCGGACGCGAGGGCGCGATCTGCGAATATGACGAAATCATGCAAATCCTCCCCGGTTCGAGCGACAATGCGCTGCTTATAAATGCATCAGAGGCATTTTGCAACATGCCGGCGCCGAGGTCTTGCGAGAAGACCTCGGCCTCCGTCTCATGGCACCAGCGGCAGCAGCCGTTTCCTGAACTCCAGGCGCAGCAACCACAAACTCAACAGCGCCTGGAGCGTGGTCGTTGCAATCGATAAATACCAGGCGTGCTCGATACGGAAACCGGGCATTGCGGACAACCAGATCAGCGGCAGCGCATAGGTCACCAGCCGAGCGCCTGAGCTGAGCAGCACCGGCCTGGTGTTGCCCAGTCCCTGAAACATGCTCGAACAGACGAAGTTCACCCCTTGCGCGACATTGTTCAGCGAGACCATGCGCAGGAACAGCGCGCCAACCGCGATCGTCTCCGCGTCTTCGGTAAAGCCGCCGAGCAAGAACTCCGGCTGCCATTGCGCGATCATCGTGAAGCCGATCATCACCGCGGTGACCAATAGCAAGACAGTCTTGAACGTCCTCCTCACACGCTCATTGTTTCCAGCGCCAAAATTCTGCCCGGCGATGGCACCAGCCGCCAAGGCAATCGATATCCCCGGCATATGAATGACGCCAAGCAGGCGCGAGCCGATGCCAAAGCCGGCCTGGGCCGCCGCGCCAAAATGCCGGAGCGCATAATAGATCACCGCCATGTTGACGAAGATGATGGCGAACTCGCCTCCGGCAGGCAGCCCGATGCTCAATATGCGCTTCCATTGCGCCAGTTGTGGACGCCACAATGCGCTGTTGATGGCGACATAGTGCTCGTAGCGGTGGAAATAGATCCACATCATGGCCACCGCGATCGCGACCGCGATTGAGCTCGCCAGGCCGGCGCCGGCAACGCCCAACGCCAGACCGGTGCCCCAGCCGGCGATCAGAACCGGCGCCAGCAGTATATTGATGACCACGGTAGTGACCTGCACGATCACGGTGGGGCGCACGATGCCGGTGCCGCGCAAGGCGGAAGCCATGACCAGCACGACGAATTGCAGCGCGAGCGCAGGCATGAACCAGAGCAGGTACGTGGTGCCGGCTTCGATCACGGCATCGTCTACGGCCACCGAGCGCAGGTAGCTGCGTGCCAGCATGCATCCCGCAATCAACGTGAACAAGGTGCCTGCCGCCGACAAACCCAGCGATTGATTGAACACCAGATTGGCGTCGGCCTGGTCCTTGCGTCCTACCGCATGCGAAATCAGCGACACGGTGCCGACGCCCAGAATTTGAGTGAAGGCATTGATCAGGAAGCCGGCGTTGCCGGCAGCGCCGACGCCGGCAATTGCCGCATCACCCTGCCCTGCCACGAAATACAGATCGATCAGCCCGCACAGCATCATCAGGATCATGCCGGCGAAAATCTGCGGCGCCATGACCGCGATGTGGCTCACGATGGAGCCTTGGGTGAGGTCCTTCATATCGTCTCATCCGGCTGCGCTCGCGCACAGGCCAGCTCCCTTGGTTGACGCGCGCGACGGCATCGGGGCCGAACGCGAGCGTCGTTGAAAAATGCCGGTGACTTAACGGGAAGCTTTGATGATCGGGACGCCAGGCCCGATCGATGCTGACGGAAACGGCCTTCAAAGGGCCAGACGGGCGTCCAGCATGAGCATCGGACGCGAGGGCGCGATCTGCGAACAAATCGAAATCATGTTCAAATCCTCCCCGGTTCGAGCGACGATGCGAGGCTTATAAATGCACCGCGGATATTGCGCAAGCTGGCAGGCGGACGAAATTTGGATTTGGGACGCTAGAGCGGGATGACTTTTCTTCGAATCGTCATCCCGCTCTATCTTTTTGTTTGAGCATGATCTCCGCGCAAACGCTTCGCGTTTGTCGCGAGGGAAAACCGGTACCCACCCATCGGGTCGGAGCCCGAGGGCATGCTTTTCCGGATCATGCTCTAATGCGCGGGTGCCGAAGCAAGTGCGGCCGGCTTTTTCAAAAGCATGACCAGCACACTAAGGCCGAAATAGAACAGCGTCAGCATGAAGAAGGCGTCGCCATATCCCATCACCACCGCCTGGCGGTGAACGATCTGGGACAACTGCTTCATCGCCATCAACGAAGCATCGCCCATGCCCTGCAGGCGCTGGGTGAACATATTGAGGGTTTCGGTCGCGGTGGCGTTGCCCCAATTCACCCGTTCGTGCAGCCGCGAGATATGCAGGTCGGTTCGTTCATTCAGCACCTGATTGATCACCGCCAACCCGACGGCACCGCCGAGATTACGCGTCAGATTGAACAGCCCCGAAGCGTTCTTCACCCGTTCCGGGGCCAAGGTCCCGAGCGCGATATTGTTGGTCGGCACCATCGCGAACATCATGCCGATCCCGCGCAGGATCTGCGGCACCAGCAGTTCATAGAAATCGTAGTCGCGGGTAATCCAGGTCATCTGCCAGGAGCCGAGCGCGAAGATCACCAGGCCTGTGGCGATGATCAGGCGCATGTCGACCTTTTGCATCAGGCGTCCGACGATCGGCGCGGTGAGGAACATGGTGATGCCGGAAACGAACATGGTCTCGCCGATCATCAGCGCGCTGTAGCCGCGCACCTCGGCGAGATAGCGCGGATACATGTAGGTCAGGCCGTAAAGGCCGATCCCGATGCAGAACGAGATCAGGCAGCCGATGCCGAAATTGCGATCGGTGAACGCTCTGATATCGACGATCGGTTCTTCCACGGTCAGCACGCGCCAGAAGAAGGCGATCGCGGAGACCGCGCAAACCGTGGCGCAGACCGCCACCGAAGTATCCTGCAGCCACTCGTATTGCGGTCCCTCCTCGAGCACATATTCGAGCGAACCCAAAAATCCCGCCATCGCGATCAAGCCCCACCAATCGAAGCGGTCGAGCAATTCGAAGTTCGGCTGATCGAAATCGACCAGCGCAAGCACGCCCACGGTGATGGCGACGCCGGGGACGATGTTGATGAAGAACAGCCAATGCCAGGACAGCGCGTCGGTGATGAATCCGCCTACGGTCGGGCCGATGGTCGGCGCCAGCGTCGCGACCAGGCCGATGATCGGCCCGACGATATGGAATTTGGAACGCGGAAACACCGTGTAGGCCGATGCGAACACGGTCGGGATCATGCCCGCGCCCAGAAATCCCTGGATCGCACGCCAGAGGATCATCTGCTCGATCGACGAGGCAAATCCGCACAGGAAACTCGCGATGGTGAAGCCGGCAGCGGAAATCGCGAACAGCAACCGGGTGCCGAGCGCACGCGACAGGAATCCGGACAATGGAATCGCGATCACTTCCGCGATCAAATACGAAGTCTGAACCCACGACACCTCGCTCGAACTCGCCGACAAACCGGCCTGGATATCGGCCAGCGACGCCGAGACGATCTGGATGTCCAGGATCGACATGAACATCCCGAACACCATGATGAGGAACGCAAACAGCCGTCGCGGCGCGACGTACTCGGACGGCGCCGCGGGAGCGCTCATCATCGTCGGTGGGGCGGTGGTGGCATCAGCCATGATCTGCTCGGGTCAGCATGCGCACATCAATCGGGCGCACCGCCCGACGTGCGCATTATTGCGGGTGAACCATCGTCGGCGAGTCGAGATCGGCTTCGCTGTCGGCATCCTTGGCGCCTTGGGCGGTATCCACCGTGACGTAAACCGACATGCCCGCGCGCAGCAGGTTCTGCCTGGCGACATCCGTCGGCACGCGCACGCGAACCGGAAGCCGCTGCACGATCTTGGTGAAGTTGCCGGTGGCGTTATCCGGCGGCAGCAGCGTGAACACCGAGCCCGCGGCAGGCGAGATGCTGTCGACGGTGCCGGCGAACTTGCGATGGCCATAGGCGTCGACCGAGATCGTCACCGGCTGACCCGGACGGATGCGCTTGAGCTGCGTCTCCTTGAAGTTGGCATCGATAAAGACGTCGTTGAGCGGCACCACATTGCCGAGCCGTTGGCCGGCCTGGATGAAGTCGCCGGTGTTGACCAGGCGGTTGGAGAACGTCCCGTCGACCGGCGCGCGCACCGAGGTGAAGTCGAGGTCGCGCTGGGCCTTGGCGAGGGATGTCTGCAGTTCCGCAAGCTGCGCGCGGGCCTCGGCCTGCTGCGCTTTGGTGACTTCGACGTTGTCGCGCGCCGCATCATACGCCGCCTGCGCCGACTTGACCGCCGCCACGCCCTGATCGCGCCCGGCTTCCGACACCTCGAAGGTCGCACGCGAGGCAAATCCCTTGGTGCTCAGCGCCTGCTGACGGTCGAAGTCGAGGCCGGAACGCTTCATCGCCGCATCCGCCGAGGCAAGCTGTGCCTTGGCCTGCTCGACCGCACTTTCCATCGCGGTTGCCTGCCGGCCGATGCGATCGATGGTGGCCTGCTGGGTGGCGATCTTGCTGCGCGCGGCGTCCACCGCGATGCGATAATCGCCGTCGTCGATCCTGAAGATCACGTCGCCGGAGCGGACCACGACGTTGTCGCCGGGTAGAATTGCCGCGATGTGGCCGGACACCCGGGCGCCGAGCGTGGTGCTATTGGCGCGCACATAGGCGTCGTCGGTAGAGACGAAAAAGCGTCCAACCAAAACATAGTGCACGCCGTAGGCAGCGGCGGCGAGCGCCAGCAATGCGCCGATGCCCAGCAAGACGACTTTGCGCTTGCCGGATTTCGGAGCCGCGGATTGGGCGGCAGCAGCCGGTGCGCTGCCGGGTTTGTCGATGGTCGGTGGGTCCGGCGTCTCCGCCGGTCGGCGCGCAACCGTCTCTTCGGAAGGATGAGAACGAGGCGAGTCAGCCGCGGAAGCGTCGCGCACGAAGGTGGCTTCGGCCGTATCCGGCTCGGGGCGAATAATCCGTGCGGCCTGGTCTCTCGCTGCGGCCATCCGGCCCTCCTCACTGCAATGTCGCGATGCAAGCGCAGCCAAAATCTGGCCCCACAACGTCGCCCGTTTTTGAAATTAGCATTGACCGAACGGTTCGGTCAAGATATTATCCCACGATCGGACGATAGATCTTGAGTTCCTTTCGGGGCATTTCGAACGCTGAAATCCTTCGAGAAAAGCTAAATCAATGATTACGACCCATCCCACCCCTCTCCACCTGGTCGGCGACGAGGACAGCTCCAAGCGGCGTCAGATTCTTGACGGGGCCCGCAAAGTCTTCATGGACCTGGGCTTTGACGGCGCCAGCATGGGCGAAATCGCGCGATCAGCCGGCGTCTCCAAGGGGACGCTGTATGTCTATTTCGACGACAAGAACCGGTTGTTCGAAGCCATCGTCGAGGAGGAAGCGCTCGAGCAAGGCAAGGTGGCGTTCAATTTCGACCCCGAGCGCGACGTTACCACGACGCTGATGGAGTTCGGACAGGCTTACATCCAGTTGCTGTGCCGGCCGGGCGGCGGATCGGCCACCCGGACGGTGATGGCGATCGCGGAGCGGATGCCGGAGGTCGGCCGGCGCTTCTATAACAACGTGATAGCGCTCACCATCGCCAGGCTTGCCGCCTATCTTGAGGTACATACGAGATCGGGCGATCTTGAGATCGAGGACTTCCAACTGGCGGCGACGCAGTTCATGCAGATGTGTCAGGCGTCGCTGTTCATGCCGTTCATTTTCCAGGCAGCGCCCGCGCCTTCGCCGGAGCGGATCGCGCAGGTGGTCAAAAGCGCAACCAGGATATTCCTCGCAGGCTATCAGGCAAAGCCTGACTGAGCGCTGCCGATCTGCCGGTGCCGAAAAGGCGATCAGTGTTCCGCCACCTCGCGGACAAGTCCGGTTTCCTTGATCGTCGGCATCCAGAATCTTGCCATCACCGGGATCACGAGCAGGCTGCAGATCGGCGACAGCAGCATGCCGCCGACGATGACGCATGCCAGCGGCTGCTGCACCTGTGAGCCAATCCCGGTCGAGATCGCCGCCGGGACCAGTCCGATGCACGCCGACAGGCCGGTCATGAAGATCTGCCGCATCCGCGTTTCGGAGGCGCGGATGATTGCGACTTCCGTCCCCATACCTGCCTCGATGTCACGGCGGATGTAGGACATCAGCAGGATACCATCCATGGCTGACACGCCGAATAGCGAGATGAACCCGACCGCGGCCGATACGCTGAAATTCAGGCCGGCGATGTAGAGCCCGAGAATTCCGCCGGCCACGGCGAACGGGATGCCCGACAACGCCAGCAGGCTGTCCCGTATCGAATTGAACAGGCCATACAGCAGCATCAGGATCAGAAGCAGGCTCAACGGCACGATCAGTGCGAGCCTCTTCTTGGCGTCAACCAAGGCGCCGTATTCGCCGGACCATTCGAGTGAGTAGCCTTGGGGAATCGGGACATTTTTCCGGATTCGCTCCTGGGCTTCGACCACGGTCGATCCGAGATCACGGTCGCGAACGCTATATTTCAGCGGGATGAAGCGCTCGCTGTTCTCGCGGTAGATATAGGCCGCGCCGCTGACGAGCTTGACCTCGCCGAGATCACCAAGCCGAATATAGGCGGTTGGCGTCTTCGGATCCGGATTCGGAAGTGCTACCGGGATCGTGCGGATGGCATCGATGTCGCGGCGGAATTCGGGCGCCAAACGGACCGTCAGAGCGAAGATCATCTCTCCTTCATAGACTTTGGAAACTTCCTGGCCGCCGATCGCTGCCTGGACGACGGAGTTGATGTCGCTGACCGAGAAGCCGTGGCGCGCGGCCTTGGCGCGATCTATCCGAACGATCAGGTTGGGCTGGCCGAGCAGATTGAAACTGGCGGGATCGGCGACCCCGCGGACGGCACTGAGCTCGGTCTTCACTGACTTGGACAGCCGTTCCAACTCGACGAGGTCTTTGCCGAAGATCTTGATCGAGTTCTCGCCTTTCACGCCGGACACCGCTTCCTCGATATTGTCCTGGATGTATTGCGAGAAATTGAAATCGACGCCGACGAATTCGCGGTTCAGCCGCTCGCTCATCTGCTTGACCATCTGCTCCTTGGTCAGTCCTTTTGGCCACTTGTCGAGCGGCTGGAGCGGGACAAAGAACTCGGCGAGAAACGCACCGTCGGGATCGGTACCTTCATCGCCGCGTCCCTGCTCGGAAAACACGGTGCGGGCCGGCGGATAGCTCAAGATGACGGCGCGGATCTTTGCCACCGTATCCATCCCGGCTTCGAGCGTGATGGTCGGCGGCATCACGGCCCGGATCCAGAGATTGCCCTCTTCCAGCTTGGGCAGGAATTCGGTGCCAAGCCGCAACCCAAGACTGAGACACAGCACCAGAAATAACGCCGCAATGGCCGCCGAGAGGCGATATCTGCGGACTGCGCGCGCCAGCACGGCCTGGTAGATGCCGCGGATACGACGGACCACAAAGGTTTCTACTTCCCGGACATGCGCCGGCAGCAAGATCGACGACAGCACCGGCGTCACCGTGAAGGTCGCGATGACGGCACCGAGCAACGCATAGGCATAGGTCCGCGCCATCGGCCCGAAGATCTGACCTTCCACACCCTGCATCGTGAAAAGCGGCAGGAAGGCTGCGATCGTGATGATAACCGAAAAGAAGATTGCCTTGTCGACCTCGACCGCACCCGTCAAGACCCAGCCGAGCTTGTCGCTGAGTCTTATGCGACGATCCGATGGCTCCTGCGGCGTGTGATGGGCGAGATGACGGAAGATGTTCTCGACCATGATCACAGTCCCGTCGACGATAATGCCGAGGTCGATGGCGCCGACCGATAGCAGGTTGGCGGACTCCCCCTGTATCACCGTGATGATTACCGCAAGCAGCAGCGCCACCGGAATCGTTGCCGCGACGATCAGCGCGCAGCGCAGGTCACCGAGAAACACCCATTGGATCAGGAAGATCAGGGCAATACCGAACAGCAGATTGTGCAGTACCGTCTGTACGGTGATCGCGACGAGATCACCGCGATCGTAGAACGTGACGATCTTGACGCCGGGCGGCAGCGATCCGTCGGTGTTGATCCGCTCGACGGCCGCGCGCAGACGCCTGACCACGTCCATGGTACGTTCAAGTTTCTGCATCAGGACGATACCGGTGACGACGTCGGTCTGCTCGTCACGGCCTGCAAGACCGAGCCGGGGCGCGTAGCCGATCTGGATCTTGGCGACGTCCGACACCAGCACCGGCACCCCGCCCTGCTGGGTCACCACGATATTGCCGATATCCTCCATCGAGGTGATGACGCCGATGCTGCGGACATTGACGGACTGTTCGCCGATCGCGATGGTGCGACCGCCGACGTTGGAGTTGCCCGCTGAAATCGCGGTCATGATCTGCGGCAGCGTCAGCCCATAGGCCATCATGCGGTCGAGATCGATCTCGGCCTGGAATTCCTTGGTTTTGCCGCCGAGCACAGCGACGTCGGCCACACCGGGCACGATGCGCAATTTGCGTTCGACCACCCAGTCCTGCAGCGCCTTGAGCCGCATGACGTCCATGCCTGGCGGCCCCGTCAGCTCGTAGCGGAAGATCTCGCTGATGCCCCCGGCGGGCGAGATAACCGGCAGGACACCGGCTGGCAGGACCGCGTCCTTCAGCCGGTTGAGGGTCTGCTGACGCACAAAATGATAGTCGCGGCCGTATTCGAACTGCAAGCGGATGAAACCGAGCCCATATACGGTGTTCGAGCGGATGAACTTCAGGCCTGGCGTGCTGGCGACCGCGACCTCGATCGGAATCGTAATGTAACGCTCGACTTCCTCGGGGGACTGGCCCTGTTGCTGGGCAATGATCTCGATGATCGGCGGCGCCGGGTCGGGGTAGGCCTCGATGTTCAGCGTCGCGAAAGCAGCAAGGCCAAGACCGAGAAAGGCCGCGAACGCAACCAACACCAGCAGCCGCCGAGACAGGCAAAACGCAATGAGACTACGCAGCATGGATGGCTCCGGCCCATCGAATCATTGACGCCACTCGTTATCGACGAAAATGGCACCTCGCGCGACGACCAACTCACCGAAATCGAGGCCGCTGCGAATCTGCACCAAACCGTCTTGCTGGATCCCGGTGTCAACCACGCGGCGTTTGAACAGCATGGGCTCAGTCTCGACCCATACAGTCGCAAGGTCGCCCTCGCGAATTACCGCCTCGGCCGGCACCGCCGCTGTGGTTGATGCCTCTTCGGTCGCGATCTTGAAGCTCGCGAACATCTCGGACTTGAGTGCGCCATCCGGATTGCCAATCTCCGAGCGGACGACAACACGGCGCGTCGTCAGGTCCGAGGCCGCGCCGATGGAGCTGATGCGCGCCTTGAAGATTCGGTTTGGCGCAGCGGAAACCCTGACCTCGATCTCCTGGCCGATACGCACAAACGCAATATCCTGCTCGAACACCTGGGCCTTCAACCACATCGTCGACAGGTCGGCGATCGCATACAGGGCCTCGCCGGAATCGGCCCTGATATATTGTCCCGGCCCAACCTTGCGCGAGATGATGGTGCCGTCGATCGGCGCGGTAATCCGTGTTGTGCGGCTGAGCGTGCCGTGCTGCTCAAGCGTCGAAATTTCCGCATCCGTCCGGCCAAGGATGCGCAGGCGGATGCGGGCGGCTTCGAATGCCGTGTCGGTCGATCGCATGTCGTTCTCGGTTGTGGCGAGTTGCGCCTCAGCCTGCTGCAGATCCTTGAACGGGGCAGCCTTGCCGTCATAGAGGTCGCGGACACGCTTCTCTGCGATCCGCGCCAGGTTGAGCTGGGAATGCGCTTTGTTTCTGGCAGTCTCGGCGGCGATGAAATCGTTCTGCGGCGGCACCTGCTCCGGGCTGTCGATTTCCAGCAACGGATCGCCGGTCTTAACGTGATCGCCGACCTTGGCAATCAGACGGGTAACCCGGCCGGAGAACGGCGTCAGAACGGTCGTGCTGGCATCCTCATTGAACGCTATCTGACCGATCGCCGATCTCTGAACGCGGAAGGCATGGGGCTCGACCTTGACCACCTGGAGCTGATGCATCTGATCGGTGACGACACGGACGGTTTCGGCCCCCTTCGTCGTGCTTTCGGCCACCGCAACCGATGTCGTCAACGCCATGCCGAACAGCACCGCGATCAGGCGATGCACATACGTGGTGGCAGCAAGCGACATCGCCATGAACCGATAGCCCTCCCATGGTATCTGTTTTAGAGACTGGCGCGGGCGTTTACGCCTGTTGCACGCTCCAGCCCACCGGCGTGCGCAACGATTCCCTTTGGCAAACTGTAGCACCAGGTCGGAGTGAGGACCAATACCAACCGCGATTGAGGTTGCCGGTCCCGATTTCAGAGCCGGTGACGCCGTTAAACGATGATGTCGGCACGTTTCCTCCGAGCACGGAGGTTGAAACTTGCGTGAACCGACCGAAGATGCGGCGGCCCTGTCCAAAGCCTGCTCACGGTGGTTTGTATTTGACATATCGTCTTGTTTTGTCAAAATCGTCAAATGAAGGCCCGCACCCGCATTCTCGATGCCGCGATGCTCGTGTTCCGCCGCCATGGCTTTCGGCGGTCGTCGATTGAGCAGGCGGCCGATGCCGCGGGCCTGACGCGACAGGCGCTCTACCACCATTTCAAATCCAAGGAAGCGCTGTTCCGGGCCGTCATCGAGCGGCTGTATGAGAACGCCCTCGCCGCGGAAATCGCGGCGGCACACGCCGCGGAGAAGGCCGGTGGAAGTCTTGCCGACATCCTGGTAGCCCAGCTCGCCGGGCGGCTCAGGCAGCTGATCGCTTCGTTCGACGGCTCGCCCCACATCGAGGAATTGTTCTCCGAACATCTGGTCCAGGCCCGCGATCTCTATCAGAAATATGCCGGGCTCTATGTCGCGCAGGGTCGCGCGACGATCGAACGGGTCCGCCGCAAGCAACGGCTCGCTCTCGCCGGCGGCATGACCTCCCGCGATTTCGCGCGATGCATCGAGATGGCCATCAGCGGCACCAAATCGGTGCACCCGGCGATGCAGCCGGCCGATGCCTTCCTCAAGGATCTCGAAATCATGGTGCGCACGCTGGTGGCCGGCGCCGTCGGTCCATCGCCGAAGCCGCGTCCCGTGAAGTCTGCCGCCGCGAAGAAATCCCGCCTCACCAAACCTGGAGATCGCAGATGAGCACGATGACGATCAACGGCCGCCTCACCCCCCTCCCCGCCGACCCCGAGGCCCTTCTCGTCGATGTCATCAGGGACAATCTCGACCTGACAGGCACAAAACTCGTGTGCGGGGCCGGCGTCTGCGGCGCCTGCACCGTGCTGGTGGACGGCGTGCCGGTGGTGAGCTGCCTGATGCCCGCGCGCGCCGTGGCGGATAAATCCGTCACCACGGTCGAAGGCATCGGCGCCGGCAAATTGCATCCGGTCCAGAACGCTTTCATGGCGCACGACGCGCTGCAATGCGGGTTCTGCACGCCGGGCTTTATCGTCGAGGCGGCCGCGTTTCACGACCGCTGGCGCAATGCCAAGGGAAACGCGACACCGTCGCGGGAGGAAATCGGCGCCGCACTTTCGGGGCATCTGTGCCGATGCGGCGCCTATGACGGCATCTTCCGCGCCGTGGCCGAAGCCTGCGCGGGCCACTTTGACGGCGACGATGTCGTCTCGCCGCGCGTCGAGGCGCGAGCGAAGGTAACGGGGGCCGCGAAATACACCGTCGACATTCATCATGACGGACAGCTCGAGGGCGTCATCCTGCGCTCGCACCTCGCGCATGCGCGGATCGCCGAACTGGATCTCGCGCCGGCACGCGCGATGTCGGGCGTGAGCGCGGCGATCTCGCTGCTCGGCGACGACCGCATGGTGCGCTATGTCGGCCAGCCCATCGCGGCGATAGCTGCCAAGGACCGCGACACGGCCACAAAAGCCATCGCCGCCATTGGGATCAGCAGCGAACGGCTGCCGTCGGTGATCGGATTGGATGCCGCACGCAAGCCCGATGCGCCGATCGTGTTCGAGAAATCCAATCGCAAGAAGGCCGGGAATGTCTCCGAAGGCACGGCGGCGCCGGCTTCGTGGAACGGAAACGTCCGCGGCCCATCCTCGGCCTTCTCGCAGCGGGCAAGAAAGGCGCGCAACTGGGTCGCCGGCGCACGCGAGGCGCGAAACCCTCTGCTGGTCGAGGAAATTTTCCGCACCGGAACGCAGCAGCATGCGTGCCTGGAGCCGCACGCGACCGTCGCCCGCTTCGATGGCGATCGCCTGACGGTGCACGTCTCGACGCAGGCGGTGTTCCATGTGATGGAGCTGCTCGCCAAGCGCTACAAGCTCGACCATGACAAGATCCGGGTGATCGCCGATCATATCGGCGGCGGCTTCGGCTCCAAGGGCGCGCTTGGCATCGAGACCACGGCGGCTATCGATCTCGCGCGCGAAGCGAAGGCGCCGGTCAGGATTGCCTATGACAGGCACGAGGAGCTTTCGGTTACCGGCTATCGGCCGGCGGCGGAAATGAAAATCGCGCTGCTGCCGTCCGAGCAAGGCGATCTCAAGGTGCTGTCGCTCACGGCTCACGCCGACACCGGCGCTGCCGTCAACTCCACACTCGCGGCACTTGCCCGGCTGATCTATCCGGCGGAGGCCAAGGAGCTTGCGGACTACGACGTCATCAGCAACCTGCCGCCAGGCGCGCCCTTCCGCGGCCCCGGCGGGCCGCCGATGGCGTTCGCGCTGGAACAGGCGATCGACGAAGCCGCACTGCGGATGAAGGTCGATCCGATCGCGTTGCGCAAACGCTGGGATCCCAATCCCAATCGCCAGCGTCTGTACGATTGGGCCTCCGCGCTTGAGGTCTGGCGCGGCGTGAAGGCGCCGGCATCGCAGAGCGGCCGCTATCGCCGCGGCGTCGGCGTCGCGACTGGGTATTGGCTTTATCTCTGGCAACCCGGCTCGAAGGTCGAACTGGCGGTCAAGGGCGGGCGCATTATCGCGAGCACCGCGACGCAGGACATCGGCCAGGGCAGCCGCACCGTGATCGCCAACACGGTGGCGCAGGAATTCGGACTTGAACCGCACGACGTCGAAGTCCGGATCGGCGATTCCGACTTGCCGGAAGGACCCGGCGCGGGTGGCAGCCGGGTCACCGCTTCCGTGATCCCGCCGACGCTGCTGGCGGTGCAACAGCTCAAGGCCGCGATCGAACGCAATGCCAAGCGGCCGCCGATCCCCGGCTCCAACGCGCCATGGCGCGAGTTGCTCGCCGCCTCCGGCGATCTCAGCGTATCGGCGCTGAGGCCGGAGGACGCCAAGCCGACGCTTGCGGCGATTCGCTCGCCGCTGAAGGAGGCGGGTTTCATGGGCACGATCTTCGGCTGGATGATGCGCCGCTTCTCCAACATCGCGGTGGGAGCCGGCGTGCCGAGTTCGGTGCAGGTGATCGAGGTGGAGGTCGATACCTGGCTCGGGCATGTGCGCGTCCTGAATGTGCACACCGGCATCGCGGTTGGAAAACTCGCAGCCCCCGCGCTCGCCCGCAGTCAGGCGGCGGGCTCCGTCATTCAGGGCATCGGCTATGCGCTCTATGAGGCGCGCGAGACCGATCCGCGGACCGGTGACATTCTCAGCGGCGGGATGGAGGATTACCGTATCCCCGGCATCGCCGATACGCCACCGATCGATGTGCACTTCGACGAAGGTGGTTTCGATCACGTGCTCGGCGGCAGCGTCGGTATCGGCGAGGTCGCAACGGTGCCGACGTCGCCGGCCATCGCCAACGCCATTCGCAACGCGACCGGCATCCGGCTCACCGAGATCCCGATCCGGCCCGACCGCCTGATCGCCGCCCTGAAAGGGAGGGCTGCCGCATGACATCCGCATCGATGCAATCCTTATCCATGAACGCCTCCACCCCATCGGCCGAATTCCGCGCCGCCGGCACCGACATCTCCGAACGGCGGCGCAGCGGCGTTTCGCGCGGGCAGCTGATCGATATTTCAGCCGTGCCCGAGACCATCGGGACCGACTGGGACGCGGACGGTGCGTTGCGCATCGGCGCGTTCACGACCATCGCCGCGATCGCAGCCGACGCCCGCATCGCGCAAGCCTATCCGGGCCTTGCGGCTGCAGCACTTGGTCTCGCCACCCCGCAAATCCGTCATCTCGCCACGCTCGGCGGCAATCTCGCGCAGCGCTCGCGCTGCTGGTACTACCGCAATCCGGATATCACCTGCCTCAGGAAAGGCGGATCGGATTGTCCGGCGCGATCGGGCAATCATCTCTACAGCGTCGCCTTCGATCTCGGTCCCTGCGTGGCGCCGCATCCCTCGACCATGGCGGCGGCACTGCTGGCCTATGAAGCGACCATCATCACCGACCGGAGAAGCGGGCTGACGATCGGCGACTTGCTGGGTGACGGTTCCAACGGCGCCGCCGACCACGCGCTCGCATCGGGCGAGATGATCAAGGCGGTGCAGCTTCCGCCCCCGCTTCCGGGCGAACGCGCGCTCTACAAGCGCGCCATCAGCCGCAGCCATGCGGAGTGGCCGCTGGTCGAGGTGTGCGCGCGCGCCGTGGTCTCGGCAGGTGCATTCCAGTTCATCCGCATCACGGCCGGCGGCATTGCGCCGATCCCGCTGCGGCTCTCGGCGTCCGAAGCCGCATTGCAAGGCCAGCCCGCAAACCCGGGAACGATTGCCAACGCCGCGCGGCAGGCAGTCGCTGGCGCCAAGCCGTTGCCGATGACGGGATACAAGCTCGATCTCTTGAGCGGCGTCGTGCAGGATCTGCTGGAGCGGCTTGCGACGTAGCGGGGTTGTGTTGGCAAAGGCGCGCAGCGCCGTGCCCACCTTATTGGTTGAAATGGTGGGCACGCGGAGTTTATCATCGGGCGCGCATTCGCGCGACCCGATGGCTTTGCCCACCCTACAACGGCCTGACGAGCCGGCCGTTTTGTGACGGCACCTCAGCGGCTCTCATCGCTGGTCAGGACATACGTCAGTTTTCGAATGCCTGGTGCCGCGAAAACTACGACAGGCAACATGAATTGCTTTGGTCACAAGTACCACGCGAGCACCGCTTTAAGCACAGCGTTGTCGATGACTGGCAGGACGATGATCTGGTTCATTCCGGAAACACGCGCAAGCGATGCCGCAATCGACGCATCATGTTTCAGATCTTCGCAAATTGCCGGCATGCCGGTTGCCCAGGCGCCGCCGATTGACCCCTCGCCTCTGCCGATCGTTTTTGAACTGTAGAGCGCGTCGAGATCAGTTTGCTTGCTGCAATCGCCTGATTGGAACACCAGGGCATTTCGAGAAGCGTTCGGTGTCCAAATCTCGAAGCGTTCAGCGATTGGCGTGGCTTGCGCCGACAAGAACGTCATGACCCAAGTCTGATCAACGGATGTCCTGTAAGGGATGCCTACACCACAATTGATGCCGATTTCGGATGCCTCCTCCCAACGCAAGAACTGTTTCGAATTGTAAACGTCCTTGATAATCAGCGGCATGTTTGCCTTCCACGTGCGGCCGGGTAGACCGAATCCGCGTGGAAATTTCGTATGCCGCGAATTGAATTCGAACATGTCGGCGGTTCCGTAGTAGCCGTCGACAAGCCCCATTTCATGGGACACCTCGGGATCATTGTGCCACAACTCGATGGCGCCCACGTGCTTTTCGTCATCACCGCAGAACAGCACCATGACGGCCATCAGGAATTCGCCTGCGAATACCGGTAGAGCGACACCGCACGTCAGTCCCGCCTCTTTCGCTTCGTCCTTGCGCTTAAAGTAGCTACCGGAAAATTCGGTGAGGATGATTGGGTGACCTGAAGCCCACGCCTTGCCGGGGAGGCCCTCGTTGTAGGCAAACAGAGTATCCTCGCTGAGGGCTCTGAATTCCGAATACTCGTTGCTGCAGAGGCCGCCGCCATACTCTAACCGCGTACGGGTGCGGTCAGGAACCCAGAGTTCGACGACTCTGATGAATGTCTTCATAAATTGATCCGATCGAATGGCGATCTCAAGAAGATGATCATGGGCAATTGGAGTGCACCTGGCTCGCATAAATAGCAGCCACACTGCCAATGACTTGGGCAGCGTCTGAGGTAGCAAGCTGGCGCGCGAATTGAGAGCCACCCCGTCGCTGAGGTGGAACCGTCCCTGCGGGGCATGATCCGAATCTTAGTGGAATTTGCGCGCGATCAAATGGTCCAGCGATAGCAGGCCGGGGCCCCGCGCGATCAACACGAGAAAACAAGTCGCCCACACCCCGTGGGTCGGCCAGGCACCGGGATAGACGAAGATCTCGATCACTGCCGTCATGCATAGCAGTGCCAACGCCGACAATCGGGTTGCGAGCCCAATAACAAGCAGGACCGGGAAGAAATGTTCGGAAAAGGCCGATATGTAAGCGGCGATCGTGGGATCGATCAGGGGCAGCTGATATTCATTCTCGAAGAGCACGATGGCGCTGGGCTTGAGGTGCCAGCCCGCAACCTTTGTCTCACCGGATTGCCAGAACACAGCGGCCGGAAAAACGCGCGCCGCAAGCGCGATGAACCAATGGGGGATGCGATCCAGAGCAACGATACCCCGCTGGATGATCCGCACCGGAACCGATCCGGAGCGCGCTGCAACGGGGAGTGTGTTGGTCATGACGGCCGGCACTTCTTCGGCTCCGGATGAACGATATCCCGCACGAGGCCCGAGCTGATAAGCTCCGCGAGGTTGCCGGTGAGGTCGAAATCCGGATCGTCGGCACGCGCGGCTTCAGCCGCCTCGCAGAGCCTGCGGCCTGCGGCGAGCGCGAGCAGGAATGCCGCGCCACCCGGCGGCAGCGCGCGGACTTCCACTTCGAGATAGGGGCGAGAGACAAGCGCGTCCTCGCCGCGCCAATTCTCGATGGGCACAAGCTCCTGCTCACCGCTGTTCATCGCCCAGATCGTCAGGATCGGATAGGCCGAGCGAACGACCTCCGTCGAGGGGTGCATATCGATGCGGACATCTCCGACAGCGTCGGCGTCGAGCGTCGCAAAATGCTCCGCGCCGAGAGGCGTGGCGTCGGCCGCATGATAGGAGCGTCTGCGCGCGGCTTCAAGCCGCGCCACGTCTGCAAGATAGGGAAGCCCACGCGCCGGTTCGAACCCGGCGATGAAAGCGGGAAAGTCGTCGCCATAAGTTGCGAGCAGGGGTGAACGCGGCGGCTGCTCCTTCACGAAGACCCGCGCCATCGCTGCGAAGAATTCTTCGCCTACGATTTTGTCGACCACGGCGAAACGGCTCTTGAGTGCTTTCACCAGGCCCGCCACAACATTGTTGCGGTAGACGGCAAAGCGTCGCGCAGGAACTGCCGCATTATGCGCAGCGATGCCGAAAGGAATCGGCCGATCGGCGTTTAACAGCGCCTCCGCAAACGATGTCTCGAACGGTGCGGGCATGGCCCCTCTCATGCTGCAGACACGCGTGACGCATCAGAAAGAATATCCTGCGCCGCAATCGCTTCTGCGCGCAGCGTCGGCCAATCGGGAACGTCGTTGTCCCACTCGATCAGTGTCGGTATCGCCCCGGTGCGGCTGATGGCATGCGCATAGAGCGTCCAGACCGCTGGCGAAACCGGCGATCCGTGGCTGTCGATCAGCAGCGGGGCGCCGGCATCGTCCGTTTCTTCATCATGCCCGCCGAGATGAATTTCCTTCACCCGATCCAGCGGAAACGACTCCAGATATGGCAGTGGCTGAGTGCCGTGGTTTTTTGCCGACACGAAAACGTTGTTGATGTCGAGCAACAACCCGCATCCGGTTCGCTTCGATATCTCGGCAAGGAAGTCGGCCTCCGCGATCGTGCTTTCGGAAAAACGAATGTAGGTAGACGGATTTTCGAGCAACATCTGGCGTCCAAGCGCCGTCTGTACCTCGTCGATATGCTCGGCGACCCGCGCCAGCGTCTGCCGTGTATAAGGGAGCGGCAGAAGGTCGTTGAAGTACACGCCGCCGTGCGACGACCAGGCGAGATGTTCGGAGAAACTCTCCGGCGCGTAGCGTTCGCATAGCATTTTGAGCCGCATGAGATGGTCCCGATCGAGCGGCCCCATCGACCCAATCGAAAGCCCGACGCCATGCACCGACAACGCATAACGTTCGCGCAATGCGCCCAGCTGCGCGTGCGGCGGCCCACCGGCGCCCATGTAGTTCTCGGCGTGAACCTCGAAGAATCCGACCGGCTGCGGAGCGGCGAGGATGTCGTGAAAATGCGCAGGCTTGAAGCCGACGCCGGTACACGCGGGCAGACTGGAAGTTCTAAACATGGGCAGGTTCCGGCTTTCCACGCTACCGAGGAAACATGAGGCGCACGCGGGACAGCGCGCGCCTCACTGCAACTCAAGACTTGATCGGCTCGAGCGAGCCGGTGCCCTTCGGTGTCTTGATGGTCGCGCAGGTGCCCTTCGCCACATACTTCCAGGCATTGCCCTGGTAGTCGGCATTCGCGGTGCCGGCACAGGTGGTGCCGGCGCCAGCCGCGCAGTCGTTGTCGCCCTTCATTGCGATGCCGTAGCATTTGTCCATGGTGGGCTGCGGCGGCTTCGGCGCGGCGAATGCCGGGGCGGCGATCATGGTGAGGGCGGCGGCGAAGGAGCCGGCGATCGTGGCGTTGGCGAAGGCGTTCTTGGAATTCATAGGAGTTTCCTTTCCCTGGAAAGTCGTTACGGGTCGACAACATGGACAAAGCTTTCACCGTCGGCCGGTCGAAGCGGCGGACGACGGCAGGGCTCATGGCGACCCCAGTATTGCTGTTACGCATGTCCCCGCTGTTGAATTACCAGTTACGTCCTCACAATCCCGTGATGGAAACAGAATTTTGCAATAAGCATCAGATCTAATTGCGATATCGCCTTCGCTGCGCCGCACGCTAATCGCTGTGGCCGACTCGCGGCCTATTTCGCTTTCATTGCGTTGGTCGCTTCCCAATCAGCTTCCGGCGGCGACGTCAGATATTGGCCGCATCGTTCGAGCATCATGCGCGCGGGTTGGTCCGCTGCCCGCGCATCCAAAACCTGCTGGAAGAAACTTGTCGCATCCATAAAATTACGGGTGCGATAGGCCGCGAGACCGGATTCGTACAGCGCCACCCAAGCGGGAGCCACGGCTCCGCGTTCGGCGACGTCAAGCAATTCGTAGATTGCGATTCCGCCTGCCCGTCCATAGACCGTCAGCCGGTCGAGTTCGCGCGCATGGACGCGATCGCCGGCAAGGCGGCGCGTTTCCTCGCCGATGATGATTTCGGTGCCGTATTCCTTGTTGGCGCCTTCAAGCCGGCTCGCGATATTTACGGCATCACCGATCACCGTGTAATTGAGCCGGAATTCCGATCCGATATTGCCGACCAGCATGTCGCCGGAATTAACGCCGATACGCACCCGGAGCGGCCGTCCGCTGTCATCTTTCAATCCCGACGTCCGCAGGGCGCGCTGGCAGGCGAGCGCCGCCCGGCAGGCGTCGACAGCGTGATCGGCGTTAGCCGCGGGCGCGCCCCAGAACGCCATCACCGCATCGCCGATGAACTTATCGATCGTGCCGCCATGGCCGCTGACCTCACGTGACATGGTATCGAGATAACTGGAGAGCAGCGGGATGATCTGATCGCCGAGACGTTCAGACAATCCGGTAAAACCGGCGATATCCGCGAACATAACCGTCAGGTTCCGGATCGAGCCGCCGGGCCTTGGTTCGACACCTTCGCTGACCAGCGTCTTGACGAGATCCGCCGGTATGTATTTCCGAAATGCCGCAAGCCCGCCGGCCATGTCGGCGATGGCATTCGACAGATTTTCAATTTCAATCAGGCGCGAGGCGTGCCGGCGCACCTTTTCGAGATCGAAGCGTGCGACGTGCTTGAGTTCGTCGACCACGGTGATCAACGGCGTCGCGATAACGCGCCGGGCAAGCCACGCCGAAATCATGCCGGCGGCAAGAATGAGAATAGCCAGCCCAATGAGCAATTGTCGTATCGTCCTTTCGATCGGGCCCAGAAACTCCGCTTCCGGAATCACCGTCGCGAGCGTCCAGCCGGGAAAGGCGAGCGGCGTCAAACTGACCGCATAGGCGCTGCCCGCGGTGACAAGCCTCACCTGGCTCGCGATCTTCTTGTCGCTGTCGTATGAGCTGCCGGCCTGCTTCACCGCGCCTTGCGCGATCGGCAGCAACGGCTGATCCGACCGCTGCATATTGACTTCGTCGGCATCCGGATCCGGCGCGGCGATGGTGCTCCCGTCGCGCCCCAGAATAAACGCCGCGCCGGATTTCCCGACCGAGAGCTGTGAGAGAAACTGGGCGAACCGCGTGTATTCGATAATGACGGCGAGAACGCCTTGGCGTTTCTGATACACATCGATCGGGCCGGCATAGGCAATCGATGGGCGCACCCCCACCGGATGGACCGATACATTGAACCAGCGCGGTTCGTCGGCATGCATTCCGGCCCGGTACCATTCCTGATCGGTGACGACGTAATCGGTATCTTCGAATCGGCGTTTCTCGAACTCGATGTCTCCGACCACCACATCATATTGGTCAATGCGTCGCTTGATCGCGCCATTGACGGGCGCGATTTCCATCATTTCCAGCCCGAGATCGCCGAGCTTATGGGCAGCAAAAAAAGCTCCGTCCGGCCAACCGAACGCGACCCACGATATGTTTGGCTGCGACTGCAACTGCGAAAGAAAGACGAACTCGCGTTTGTCCGCCTCGCGAGTCTCAAGCACGTGCTGAACAAATAACGTCCGGATCGCGGTATGGGCGGCGCGCGCTTCGGTGGTGATGCTGGCGAGTTCCTTTTCGACCGTGGAAACGATCTGTCCATTGATGGTGTCCGCCAGGGCGTGGCTGTTCGCTTCCGCTGTCCGCCACCACAGGATGTGGACGCCGATTGCGCTCACCATGATCGATGCAAGGACGAGACCGGAAATTGCCAGGCGAATGCCAATTCGCATTATTAGTGTAGCCTCCTGCTGCAGGTATCGAGAAAAGCGCCAGCGATGTAAAGCCAATGTGTTCGCTTCGGCTACGTTTGCCGCAGCGAAGATTGGTCGACAGCAAGGCGCTGTGGACGATTTGATCCGAGATTTCCACCGGACGCCGACGGCATGCGGTTATCCCCGAGTAAGGCGCCGGACCCAGCTATTGCGGAGTCATTTCTGGACGTCGTGAGGCCATTTGAACAAAATCGCACCGCTTCCGACCGGTAATTGCGGCATATTTGGCGACATCAGTTGAAATCTCAACGCCGGTTCTGCTTGTGCTCGGCTTACTGACAAGACCTGCCGCGTTCATTCTACTGGGCTTGACCGCGATCATTGAAATTTTCGTCTATCCGCTGGCCTGGCCCACCCATATCCAGTGGGCGGCGATGCTGCTGGTCTTGCTGTGTCGCGGTCCAGGTGCGTTTTCGATCGATCATTTGTTGATGCGACGGTTCGGACTGCGATAATGGCAGCACAATTCGATTATTGACTCTATATTTTGTACTACGTACTATAATAAATGTAGTGAATCGAGGAAGCGGATTTACCGATGGCGATTGCATCTGACACCGGACGTCCGGCAAGTTCCCTCAATTTCTGGCTTGGCATGGCCGCTTATCTCGTCCCAACGTTTCCGATCGCGTTTGTCTGGCATCTCGTGCTGTTCGAGCCAAACTACCACGCGCTGCATATCTACCGTGCCGATCCGATTATTCCTTTCGGCCTGGCTTCAATGATTATCCAGGCCATCATCTTCTCGTGGGTTTTTCCCCGAGTGTTTGCCGGCAGCAACGGCTCGGTCCTGAAAAATGGACTGCTTTACGGGCTCAGTGCCGGCTTGTTGTCATGGTCATTCACAACGCTGGCGGTTGCAGCCAAACACCCGATGGCATCGATCTCGGATTATGTTCTGCTCGAAGCCACCTTCACAGTCCTGCAGTTCCTGATCATTGGACCCCTCATCGCGCTGGCCTATCGAAACTGATGCGGAGCGCTGACGAAACGATTTTTCAGGGATGAGCAATGTCCATTACCCGCAGTTTTGCGCACTTGCCCGCGCCGCCGAACTCATTGGCGAACGATGGACCTTGCTCATCATCAGGGAGCTTTTGCTGGGGCCGAAGCGATTTGGCGATCTTCTGGACCACCTTGACGGCGTCAGCCCGACTTTGCTGACGTCGCGCCTCACGGCCTTAATCGAAAGTAACGTGGTTCGCAGGATTACATTGCCGAGACCGGTCAATGCCCAGCTCTACGAACTAACCGATATCGGCAGGGAAATTCAGCCGGCAATCCGGGAATTGATACGCTGGGGCGGGCGCTTCCTGTTTCCGCCCGTCCCCGGAGACACCTTCGAGCCTGACTGGGTGCTACTCGGTCTCGATGCCATCGCAAAGCGCACACCTGTACCCAAAGTGAGCGTTGGTCTTGTCGTGACGCATGGAAAGAAATCCGCGGCCTTTACAGTTGCAGGGGACGAGAACGGTACAACCATCCAGAAGGGCGGAGCCGATTGCAAGGCGACTCTGGAAGCGCCGTTCGACGCCGTGCTCCAGATCGTAAGTATGAGCATATCGCTCGAAGACGCGGTGGCAGCGAAACGCGCGAAAGTCAGCGGCTCGGTAGCGCTCATTCGCAAGCTGCCGCAACTATTCGACCTGGCTGAACGCCGGCGTGGGACAACCGCAGCGAAGTAACCGGAAAACCTGATGGCGTGGACTAAGTCACCGCAGTCACTGATCGACTTATTCGACAAGTCGGTGCCGTCCAGCGATCGCAGGAACGCAGGCGTTTAGGTCAGTTCGGAACTGGAGAAGTCCAGGATTATGCTCAACCAGCAAGGAGGCCACCGTGAAGAAGTTTGTTCTTTTGCACTACGGATTTGAAAAGCCCACGCCGGAAATCATGGCTGCCTGGGGCAAGTGGTTCGAGGCAATCAAAGACCGCATCATCGACATGGGCGGCCATTTCAGCAGTGGTCGAGAAATCTCGAAAGCCGGAACCAAGGATCTGCCGCTGGCGCGTGAGTCCATTACGGGCTTCACGATCGTGAGCGCTGAGAGCATCGATGATGCCGAGAAGATCGCGCAGAGCAATCCGTACATATCCAGCATCAGGATCTATGAAGTGATGTCGAAGTAGAAGTGAAGTCGAAGTAGACTTGCCCTATTTGTGAATGGGGACATCTCCACAAACAGCGAGACGCCCCATCCCGTGGGGTGGGATGGCGAGAGTTCCAGATGTGATTTGGGGTGAGCGAAAACGGAAATATTTCCGGAAACAGGACTCGGCAGGAGGGCAAACCAGCAGACCGAGCCGTTCCGACAGATCACAAGTCCTTGCGCGCTTGCGTCTTCCTGTTAACCTAGCCGCGGGGACGTCGCAGCCTCCCCGTTAAGTGGTAACACCCATGCAAGCGCTGCTCGCTTTCGCATGGAGCGAGCACATGGATGGGTTAACCCCTGAGCTTCCGATATTTCTTCTTGCCACCTTTGCCGGCGCGCTTGTCGCGGGCCTCTCAGGATTTGCGTTCGGTCTGGTCGCAGCATCGCTATGGCTCTACATCCTCTCGCCGGTGCAAACGGCAACGCTGATCGTGGCGTTCGGGCTGATCGTGCAGGGCTACTCGGTTTGGAAGCTGCGGCGCGCGCTGGACTGGCACAAGCTTTGGCCGTTCGTCGCCGGCGCAGCGATCGGCGTTCCGCTCGGCGTCACGCTGCTGACATGGGCCGATCCGCACAGCGTGCGCGTCGGCGTTGGAATTTTTCTGGTTCTCTACAGCCTGTATGCGTTTTTTCGCCCCACGCTGAAGCCGGTTACCGGAGGAGGAGCAGCAGCCGATGCGGGCGTCGGATTTCTGAACGGTGTTCTCGCCGGCATCACCGGCCTTGCCGGCATTCTGGTCACGATATGGTCTGGCCTGCGCGGCTGGCCCAAGGACGTGCAGCGCGCGATATTCCAGCCGGTTGCCGTCTGCATTTTTCTGATGAGCGCGCTTTGGCTTGGCGCCAAGGGAACCGCCACACCGGAAACGATTAAACTGTTCGTGATCGGTCTGCCGTTTCTGCTGGCTGGAACATGGCTGGGCCTTCGACTTTTCGGGCGAATTGACGAAGCCATGTTCCGAAAAATTGTCCTCGCCCTGCTGTTCATTTCAGGCGGGGTGCTGATCCTCTGAGAACGCATTGACAGCGTAAGCCGCTGGCGTTTTATTCGGGGCATGGGGGCACAGCGATCCCCTCACGAGGCGACATGCCCAAGTATCGCGTCCCGTTTTCACGAGGGCGCACGCATGTCTTGTTACCATCCCGCCACATCCGAAAACTCGTCAACGCTGGGCCGCGCTGCATCGTGCATCGCGGGGTTTCTGCTCCGTGCGGTCCAGAACGATTTGGGGCGCAAAAAGGAGAAAGCCATGAAACATCCCCTCACCCTGTTCGCGCTGGGTGCAGCGCTGTTGCTATCATTACCGGCCCATGCCGCTGACATCGACTGGAAAAAGGTTGACGCGGCCTTGGGCAAAACCGCCGCCGTGAGCGGTGAAGTTCACCGCTATGGACTGCCGCGATCCGACCTGCGCGTCACGCTGGACGGCATCGCCATCAAGCCAGCCCTGGCGCTGGGAGGATGGGTGGCTTTCGCGCCCATGCACGGCGAGGCCATGGTGATGGGCGACCTCGTGCTGCTTGACACCGAAATTACCCCGGTCATGACCAAGCTGCTGGACAGCGGATTGGAAATAACGGCCATTCACAACCACATTCTTCGTGCCGCTCCCGCAACATTCTACATGCATGTCGCCGGGCACGGCGATCCCGAAAAAATGGCCGCGTCGATCCGCGCGGCACTTTCATCCGGCAGCAAGACGCCGTTCGATCCACCGGCGACAACCGCCGGTCCGGCTCCCATCGTCGATCTCGACACCGCGAAGCTCGACGAAGCGATGGGCGCAAAGGGCACGGCCAACGGTGGTGTCTACCAATTTGGTATTCCGCGCCGCGATCCGGCCACGGAAAGCGGGATGCCAGTGAGCGGGGCACTCGGCGGCGCCAACGCGATCAACTTTCAGCCGACAGGCAGCGGCAAGGCTGCCATCACCGGCGATTTTCTGGTGACCGGCGATGAGGTCAATCCGCTGATCCGAGCGCTACGCGCCGGCGATATCGAGGTGACGGCGATCCACAGCCACATGCTCGACGAGCAGCCGCGTATGTTCTTCATCCATTTTTGGGCCAACGACGACGCCCTAAAATTGGCGCATGGCGTCCGTGCCGCGCTCGACAAGACTGCCGTCGCACAGCACTGATCATCCGGGAGGGTAAGCGATGGCATCATCCCGCGCGGGTGCTACGACGACTCTTCGGGAGGCTTGATGTGCCGGAACGAATATAAGAGTGCCAGATCGTAGGCGATCTTGAGGGTGCCACAGACGACGAGGGGCAGACCGGAAAATGCCGTCGTCAGAAGCACGCCTGAAATGGCCGGGCTGATCGCCGAGGCAAGGCTTCGCGGCACGGCGGTCACGCTGGCGGCGGCGGGACGTTCCGCCGGCGTGACCACCGCCATGACGTAGGACGTGCGGGTCGGCACGTCCATTTGCGACAACGCCGAGCGCAGCAACAGCAGCGCGAGTGCGACGTAGAGGTTGGGCGAAAACGCCGCAAGTATCAGGAACACGCTGGACGGAATGTGCGTGAAGACCATGGTGTTGACCAGGCCGACGCGCTTCGCGATCCAGGCTGCGACCGGATAGGAAAACGCACTGAGCGTGCTTGACCAGAAGAAAAACAATGCCGCCGCCGACAGCGAAAGGTCGAAGCGCTGGAACAGCCACAGCACCAGCAGCGATTGGGCGACGAAACCGCCGGCGAAGGCGTCGACGCTGAAGAGTGCTGCGAGCTTGTAGACCGTTCGGCGCGAGGGCCCGAGCGGAGCATGGCGGCTTTGCTCCTCGGCGCGCGCATGCGGGACTTTAAGATAAAGTACGGCGCTCGCAACGCCGAGCGCAGCGTAGGCATAGAACATCAATCGGAAAGCGCCGAGATCGGTGCTTCCTGCCGAAACGAGCAAGTCGGGCAATGAGGCGGCCAGGGAGCCGGCCGCCGTCGAAAGCGCGCCGATGAGGCTATAGCGCGCAAACACGCGGGTGCGTTTGTCGTCCGTCGCACCGCGCGCAAGGACCGCGTGTTCCAGTGGAACGAGTACGCCGAGATCACCGCCCGAGGGGTTGACCGTGCCAACAAACGCCACCAGAGCAATCAAGGCAAGGTGCTCGACATTGGGAAATGCGAGGCCGGTAACGACCATCAAGCCCGCGCCAAACAGCAGCAGCGCGCGCAAGTCGTGACGCGGAGCGATCCAGCCGACAGTCAGGGTCAGAAGCGCCGTTCCCAACAACGAAGCCGTCGCCACGATGCCGACGGCGGCCGCATCATAACCAAGAATGGTCATGTAGGCCGGCAAGATGATGATCGCAAAGCCGTCCCCGAATCCGCGCAGTCCGCGCGCCACGTAGAGCAGCGAGATGAGGGCGATTTCGCCCGACGTCTTTGGGGCAGCCGAGAGGCTCGTCATATGTCTCTTTCCGGATTTGTCAGCACGCAAATTGCAGCCTAGAGCAGGATGACCTTTCTTCGAATCGTCATCCCGCTCTATTTTTTTGTTTGAGCATGATCTTTTCAGAAAACCGGTATCCACTTTTCCGGATCATGCTCTATGGCAGCGTCGTAATGGTGATTTCATCGAAGCGCGTCACGCTGTCCGCCTTGGTCCAGAGCGCGACCCTACCCGCTTCCGCGAAGGTCTTGTCGATCACGCCAAACAGCATCTTGCCATCATAAGAGACGGTGAACCGCTCGCCTTCGGCACGCAGGCGAAGTGTATGCCATTGGTTTGCAGTAACTTTCAGATCGGCGCCTTCCAGTTGTTCACGCCGGCCCTGGACGACGCGATAGAATCGGACGTTATCCTCAAGCGCGTTGGCGCGAACCACGTAGTAATTGTCGGCGTCCTGGAGCCGCACGGCGATGCCTCCGGCTTGATCGATCTTGCCGGCGACCGCCTTGAATCTGATCTCAACGTCAAGATTGACGGCGGAGAGGCTCTCATGAATCGCCAGCGGAAACCGATAATCGGTGCGATCGGTGCTGGTCTGCTCGATCGCACGGCCCGATGAGGCGGTTTGATCCTCGGTGACTGTCCACTCGGACGCCGCACCTTTTCCGGTCCGAGCAAAGGTGAATCCTGTCGGAGCTGATCCGAGCTTCATTTGGCCGATGGCAATCATGATGGCTCCCGTCTCTGCGAGCGCGCGCGGTCCAGCCGCGAGCAAAGACGCGGCGAGAACAATGCTGAGAACGGAATCAATGAGGCTGAAAAATTTCGACCCGCTACCGTCCATGCGCAATCCCTCGACACGTCGAGTGGTGCGCAGAGCTTGGACGGTGGGCCGTCTGACGGGGAGCCTGCCTTTTCCCCGTCCATGCAAGCTAATTCAAACCCCGGGGTTCAGCAAGCGCCATTCGCAGGACGCGCAGTTCGCGCTGCCGCGACGCAGCACGCGCGCCATTTGCCGGATCACCTGCGTCCGAACAGGCCGCCCACCACGCCGCCGATCAGGCCAACTGGACCGCCGACACCGCGGTGATGGCGAGCACCACCGCCGCCGCGACGGCGGCGCGGAGCAGCTTCAGCGGATTCGCCGCTGGCGCTGGAACTCGCGCGCGCCGTTGGCACGATTTCGGCCAGCAGCGCCTTATGCTGCAGTGTGTTGAGAAAGCCGGTCTGGGGATAGCCGCGTGCCCCCTGCCAGCGCGTGATGACCGCGCGGGTTGTTTCGTCGAACTTTCCGTTGGCCTTGGTGTCGAAGCCGAGGCCCGTCAGCCGGCGCTGCACGTCTTTACGCCTTGCCTTGTTGAGGCCGATCTGATCTTCGGTTTCCTGGGTTGCTTCCTCGGTAAAGATCATCACTGGATCGACGGGTTTCGACAGGTTGCGGGTGGTCGTGCCCGGACCGTTCTCCAGCGAGGCGATCCGCGCCAAGGCGATCGATTTGAATTGACCGTTGGGATAGCTGGTCAGATAGGCACTGAGTTCGCCAACCCTGTTCGAATCCTTGATCGAACGCCAGAACTCCAGTTCAACCTCCGAAGCGGCGCTGGCCGCGGATCCCTGCGGATTCCCCGCAACGGCGGCAGCTGCGGGCGCCGCAACCGGATTGAGATAAACCGCGCCGATCAGATTGGTATACCCCCAAGGCAGTTGCGCCCGCCTGGTCTGTTCATAGACCTGGCCGCGAACCTGCGTCATTGCCTGCTGAATCTCGACTGCCGGTTGGGTGATATGGACCAGCAGCGCCCGGGTGAACGGGCTATTGGTGCCGACCTCGCCATCGAGCGCGGTTTGTCCCGGGCCGCCGGCGAACGCGATCAGGGTGCCTTCGCCGGATTTCATTTCGGCGAGGCCCGTCTGCACCGAAACACCGCGCGTGTCCGCTGTGGCCTTGATCTTGGCGGCAAACGGATTGTCGCGGCAGGCATCGAGGAACACCAGCTTGACCTTGGCGGCGTTCATGGTCTGGTCGAGGGTGAGATCGACGTTGATCGCGTTGCCGAGCTTGATATCGATCTCGGATTTGATGTCGGCATCGACTGGCAGCAGGTAGTTGATGCCGTCAATGGCGATGCCATGGCCGGCATAGAAAAACACAGCAACATCCGCGCCTTGGGTTTTCTTGCCGAATTCGAGCAGCCGCTCGGTCATCTTGTCGCGGGTGAGATTGATGCCCTCGACCACATCGAAACCCGCGTTGCGGAGCAAGCCGGCCATCGACGTGGCATCGATCGGCGGGCTCGGAAGCGGCGTCGCATTCTGGTAGGTGCCGTTGCCGACGACAAAGGCGACGCGCCGGTCGGCTTTGGCGGCATCCGAACTGACGAGAACCCCCAGGACCGACAATGCAAGGATCAACAAGCGCATGGCCCAATCTTCCCTGATCTTAAGTCCGGCGGCGTCTGGATCACGCTCAACTCCAGTTTGGTCGCTGAGCAACTGTTATCCGGATCACTTGTTCCGGAGCGCGCGCCGATTGTTACACCGCATTGCACTACGCTCCGACAGGCGAGTCCAGCCGATTGCCACAACCTGCGATGATGCGGGTCGAACGAATCAATTCTGTACAGACGGCGGCATATCAGCTTGCAATGCTGCGTCCAACCAGAATGGGAGATCGCACCATGAATATGTCGAGTGAAAGCCTGTTGGCGATACTGTTTGTCGGTCTCGTTGCAGGCTGGCTGGCAGGTCAAATTGTGCGAGGCACCGGATTTGGGATCGTCGGTGACCTCATTGTCGGGGTTTTGGGTGCTTTGATCGGAAGCTGGCTGTTGCCTCAGCTAGGTATCCATCTCGGTACGGGGCTGATCAATGCAATCGTGAACGCGACCATCGGTGCGATATTGCTGCTCTTCCTCGTGAGACTCTTTCGAGGTGGCGGCGGATGGGGAAGCAGGTGGGGTGGCGGCTGGTGGGGTAGACGATGGTAACGCGCTCGGCGCGCTGCGTTCGCGTTGCCTTCAATGCGCTAGTTTGAACAGCCGCCGGCCACTATGCAACGGTCGGGAGGAGGCGCTCCACTTCTTCCCGCAGGTCCGCGATCGCCTTGCGGTCTCCCGAGAGATGCCGCAGCAGGCATCGCTGGAACAGTCCATCAAACAGCGCATAGAGGGCGCCCCGGGAGACGACAGGCTGTCGGCCACCAAGTGAGGCAAAGCGGGACGCGACCCGCCACACCATATCCTCCAGGCTCTTGTCGATCTCGGCGACGTCGTCGCGAAAGGCTTCTTCAAACAGCGACTGCGAACGAAGGTCGTACCAGAGGCGATGCATCCGAGCCTCGTCGCGAACCGTCTCGCCAAGCTTTTCCAGAAAACCCTTCATCAGTTCGTCGCGGCTTTGCGCCGCTGACGTGATCTGGTCGTACCGCGTGACGCACTTCGCCTTGTAGTGACGAACACAACAGCAGATCAGGTCGACCTTGTCGCTGAAGTAATAGTGCAGCACGCCGTGCGTAAATTCGGATTTCTGCGCGATCTCGCGCAGGCTGGTCCTCGCATAGCCGAGTTCAGCCAAGGTTTCCAACGCAGCCTCGGCAAGTTCGATTCGTCGTGCACTGAATTTGTCGACCCGCGCACGCTCGATTCGATCCGAGGGCCTATTCGGCCGTCTCGTCGTTTCAATTTTCCGCTGCGTTACTCCAGTTTCTTTGCGCACGCCCAAACTCCGAATCACCGCGTCACCTCGGCGCCAATAATGCCCTGAAGCGCCTTGCGAAATCATCCCCCACCCTCGTGGTCAAGGGATTACTTGACAAGTGTATAGATTTTGGACGATCGTCAAGATATTCTTGGGCAAGTGTCAAGTTTCCAAGCATCGCAGCCGGAAGAAGCTGCGCACGGGGAGGAAGAGCAGGCAGCACAGCAGCGCTGCCCAACCGTTCATTCCGGTCAGCCGACAGTCTTTTCTGATGCGCAACAGGCGCGCCCACCGGGCGGCACCTGACCGCTCGGCAGGCACCGGCGCGTCGCCACAATGAAATCACTAAGGGAGGAGTGTACGATGAGTGAAAAAAGTCTGGCAGGCCGCAAGGCTCTGGTCACTGGCGGTGCGCGCGGCATCGGTGCTGCGATCGCAGAGGCGCTTACGAAGGCCGGCGCTTCGGTGATGATCGGCGACATTCTCGCCGATCTCGGCAAGGACACCGCCGGCCGTCTTGCAAAAACAGGCGCCAAGACCGGCTTTGTGGAACTGAACGTCATCGACGACGCGCAATGGGAAAAGGCTGTCGCAGCCACGATTACCACGCTGGGTGGCTACGACATCCTGATCAACAACGCAGGCATCGAGATTACCTCGCTCGTCGTCGATCTCAAGGCTGAGGATCTGCGCCGGATGTGCGACGTCAACATCGTCGGCACCGGTCTCGGCATGAAACATGCGTTTCGCGCGATGCGGCCTGGCGGAGGTGCAGGTGCCGGCGGCGCCATCGTCAATATCGCGTCGGTCGCGGCCACGATCGCGTTCCCGGCCATTGCTGGGTACTCCGGCACCAAATCGGCTGTTGACCGCATGACGCGGGTCGCCGCGATGGAAGCGGGCAAGCTTGGTTACGGTGTGCGGGTCAACTGTCTCTATCCCGGGCTTGTCGCGACCGATATGGGCATGCAACTGGCCAACGATATCGTCGCCGCAGGGTTAGCAGCGGACGCCGGCGCCGCCGTCGCCTCGGTCGTCGAGCAGACGCCGCTTGGCCGGTTGGGCGAGGTCGGCGACATGGCCGACGCCGCTGTTTTCCTTTGCTCCAACGAGGCGCGCTTCATCACGGGTGCCGGCCTGCCGGTTGACGGCGGCATGGGCATGTAAATCGTCAAACGAAAACAATAGAAATTCGGGAGGATATGAACATGAGCGAGAAAAGACCTGTCATCGTCTATGGCGTCTCGGGCTACACGGGGCGTCTGGTTTGTGAATATCTGCGGGAATACAACATTCCCTTTATTGCCGCCGGCCGCGACGCGGCCAAAGTGAAGGCCGTTGTCGAAAAAATTCCCGGCATCGAAACCGCGGACTACGAAGTTGCCGAGGTTGAGCACACAGTCGAAGCGCTGACCAAGCTGTTCAAGGGCGCGCAGGTCGTCAGCAATATGGTCGGCCCATTTATCAAGTATGGCCCCGAAGTTGTCGAAGCCTGTCTTGCGGCCGGCTGTCATTATACGGATACGACCGGCGAACAGGACTGGGTGCTGCTGGCGCAGGAGCGCTGGGGGACAAAATTCGCCGCCAAAGGATTGCTGCTCGCGCCCAACGTCGCGCAGATGTACACAACGGGAGAAATCGCGGCGAACATATGCCTA